>Ga0123342_1000620_pt1 | contig 56944 bp, 28 predicted proteins | sample Turbeawhitnodule_FD_89960 | JGI IMG/M metagenome (GOLD analysis project Ga0123342, IMG submission 89960) | Root nodule microbial communities of legume samples collected from Mexico - Turtle bean Mexico white nodule | ecosystem: Host-associated > Plants > Roots > Nodule | place: Mexico: Nepantla...
AAAAAAAAAAAAAAAAAAAACCCAGTACGTATAATATCAAGATTTTATTAAAGTTAACAATAAATCGCGAAAAATGTGAATTCACCGTAATTTTATTACGGAATTATTTTTTATGAATTTAAGTATTTATATAATGAAAATGTTAATAGATGTTTATGAAAGAAATAGAATGTTTTAAATAAAATGGAAACTCCGCGTTCGCGTTGATACATAAACGGTGGGTTGGAGGCACGATTGGCGGTGCAGAGAAGGGTCCCACGCGCCACCAAAAGTCGTTCATTGCGTATATCTCATCATCAGCGTTCATTCGTCTGAATGTAACCAAACGGTACTTAACAAATGTAACGCTCATCGTGGCGCGTGCATCTCACCTCCATGCCCCACCCTACCATGTCCATCAATCAATCCATCATGCTTCCCACTTCCTCACCACACTGCCTCTCGTTCCAGTAAACAATAATGTCTCTCATATTAACACAATTATGCTATTTTTGAAACATTATATTACAACTATTTTTGCGAATTTTTTTTATTATATATATAAATATATTCTAGATCTAGAAAACGATGTCGTTGAAGGCCATTGAAGAAAACATTGATCCCTTAGCAAGGGCACTTGTCGTTGAAGGCCATTGAAGAAAACATTGATCCCTTAGCAAGGGCACTTCGGAACTCAACGGCACAATAAATAATTATTTTCCCATTATTAATTTAATTTTAATAAAATTATCCGAATTTTTTATTGGAAGAAAGAACGAGTCCTTCACCTTCATACAATAGAATATTTTCGAAAATAATAAATTGCATGCGGAATATTTATAGTTTTGAGTCTTGAATTGAAAACGAAATACTGCATGATCCAACATGATCATAAATAAACCTCAAAATATCTTCATGAGGGGTCACGATAGGACAAGATCATGGTGACACATTATGGCAAATAAATATGTATGAGCATATATTATAAGAATCTGTTCGATGTTCACAAAAAGTATTTATATTGATTTGACATACGTATGGCCAATATTTTCTTTTTAAAATTAGATATAAAAATATATGTACTATTTATACAGTTATAATTTTCACCCTTTTAAATTGAAAAAATATATATCATTTTGAAATTACATTTCTATAATATTATATTTTCTTTATTTTGTTTAAATATTAAACAAATATAAACATGAATATGGATGTGGATATAAATATAGTTATTATCCAATAAAAATTAAATAAAAATTTTATAATCATCCAAACAAAAATGAGTGTTGGTTTTTAATTCGAAAACAAATTAACAAACAATTAAGTATTCGTCTTTCAATGTTTTGAATTAAAATAGTATTTTTAGAAGATGTCTGAGAAAAAGGATGGAACAGATCTAGTGTCATGAATAATAATGTTTAAGAAGATTGAAAGTTAGATGAAGGTATTATAAAATTAAGAACACAGATTTTTGTGGTGACCAAGCCTAGCTATGCCGTCCCGTCTTTCCTCCTTATCTCTAATTATTTATTATCTTCTTAAATATCTCTAATTTTATAAGATAAATATTTGTATCTCTATGGTGGTATGGATGACGGGGTCTAGGTAATATTAATTCATTGGTACAAAATTCGTTGTCATATTGATAGTCTTTCAATCCTTCAAAGTTTTTTCTCTCACTACATGCGCACTCCGTCGGTCGGGGTATCTGCGATTACACTTCGACGCTCAAGTCAGTGCTAGTATTTTAGTCTCTTCTCTTAGGATATAAAAAACGTACATTTTCTCCATTCAGAAGTCTTACTTATAGGTTGATTTGGGTCTCTACTTGTGTGGATTAGGTAATCAGTTTACTCAGATGTGTGTAATGGTCCTCAAAATGTGTGTAATGGTTTCCTGATCTCATGGGCGTGTATCTTGAAGTATGTTTTTGACTCATTCAACACCAACTACAACTGCTTTATTTATTATGTATTTGCTCTATTGTAAATGTAGTTCGGTAGCCAACCAGTAAAATATCCTTTAAATAATATAATAAAAAAATAATATTTAAACTATATATCTTTTAACTTGATGTTTAGTAATGCTCTTATAATTACACAAATGTCTCTCACAGATGAAAGTGGGGTTTTAGTTTTGTTTTGACGTGGTTGTGGATAAGATTATGTTTAATGGGTGGCATTTCATGGTTAGTTGATATTAGGTTTCAAGATTTAGATCCAATCAATGTCACATGTCTTGAATAAGATAATTAAATTGACGAAGCCAATAACAATAGATTTCAAAATCCTTAGGAAGAAAAAAAGGAAAGAAGGGGAAAAGGTGTGGAATGGATGCATGATCATCTAAATTAGAAGTAAAATAGAATTGTATCTAACTTAATTAAAATGAAATTGTAGGCTAACCTAAATTAGAGCTAGTTGGAGGGGAAATCAACCATAGTGAAGCAAATGGAACCGCATTTGGTCAATGCGACAATGAGAGAAGATGTTCAAAAATTTTATATCCAAGTGGTTCAACATTTCTCTCAACACCATCTCCATCAAACACTATTATTTTTATCCAAAACATTTTTCATATTTCGTGTCCGAAAGGAAAGGTTAGGGGTGTGGTTAATCCCCTATTTGGTCTTCTGTGGTTGAGTTAATCACTTTGTATAAAAATGTAGGTTGATTGTGTTAATTCATTCCATATAAGAGTTGGTTTATGGTTAAAAATATTTTAAAAAAATTATAAATATAAATTTATTAATAAAATTTTATTAATTATAAACTGTACTCGGACGATCGAGTTACTCATGACAGGTCGGCCACAAACTAGATCACTCAACCACGATTAGGTCACATGACGACGTGTGACCGACCGACCATTGGCGACGAGTCATGGGTTGACCAAGTCAGTAGGGTTAATCCATAGTTAAAGGTTGTTTAACACAACCCTAAATACAAACCAACCTCCTAATACGGCTCATTAACGAAGGCCCATTAAGATAATATAAATAACACACATTCCAAGAACCAGGTACGTCATGATCTACAGTACTCTAACACTCGAGTGCTGACATCCCGACTGATTTGAGTGTTGGAGTGTCTTCTGCAGGTACCACCCCGCATGTGGAGTCAGACGACTGAAAGAAGAAAGGTGAAGCAGGAAGCTTGGAGCATACCGACAGAAGGTAGAGGCAAAAGGAATTGTTCTCTAGGCTCCAAACCCGTTCGAGGACAAACCTTCTAATACGATCCATCAACGAAGGCCCATTAAGGTACCACCCCCGCCTATGGAGCCAAACGACCAAAAGAAAGAAGACGAAGCAGGAAGCTTGAAGCATCAACGACCGGCCGAAGGTAGAGGCAGAAGGAATCGTTCTCTATATCCCAAACCTGTTCGAGAACATAAACAAATATGCTGTTGAATAGTTGAATTATTTTGACTAGCTTTCTTAAGAATTCATATAACAATGTGGAGTTAGGAGTTGTAAGTTGGAGGAGGAATGTCGTTTAGAGTTAGTTAGTCTCGATCGATGTTATTTTTAGAGATTGAAGATATGCAAGTTATGTCGTCGTGTTCCATATCTCACCTATGTAAGTGTGAATTATGTGAAACACACCTAAGTAGATCAAGGAATTGATCATGAACTAGTTCGCAAAACTTACTCCTTACTAATCTTACTCCTTGCTAATATTCTTAGAAAAAGTCATATTTTAAAATATTTTTCAGTGTTAATTATCCTATAAAATAGACAAATTTTAATTAGCATAATAGTGTTATAGGCTTTGTTGAAACTAGATTATTTAGTTATGCAGTCGAATACCTCTAATAATTATGATAATAAAGGATTGAATTCTTGATAGTTTAATGATTTATGTTTAAGTTAATTAAGTGTGAAGTTCATTAATAATTTTTAATCAATACTATTAGTGTTTTTTTCTAAAATCGTCCTATTAGTATGAACTAGGACATGTTATGACGTTATATTCACATTCAATGCGCTGTTATTGTTAGAAGTTATTTGAAAAAAAAATTGATTGATATATATATTACAAGTTCGGAATAATTAGTAAAATTGGACAATTTGGAGCACGAAATCCCATAATATAAAAATAAATGTAACTCAAAATTTTATCCAATTATATTTTTCGGACTAAGTTAGATCGTGTTTTGTTTAATTTATTCAAATAAAATTGAGTGAAATAATGAATTTTAAATTTTAAATGTGATAAACACAATCCACCTAATTGCATAAAATAAATATATAATAAAATGTTATCTAATAATTTTACTATATAAATTTAACAGTTAATCATATGAATATTCAGTGAATATTATAAGTAAATATTTTATATTTCACATCTTATTAAAATAAACATTTTATTTCTTATATCTTCTGGGACTTGAGTTGTTATTTATTTTAATAATTATGTTTTAAGTATCGTTGATATTTTATAAATATTGAAAAATATTGATTTTAAGTTTTTCTATTAAAAGATTAAAAGTAACTAAATCTAATAACCAATCTCAATTATAATTGAGATGAATTGAGTTGATCGTTAAATAAAAAAAGTAAAAAAAAAAAAACTCAATCTAATAAAACTTAATTGAATGGAATTAAAAATTAGACTAAACTGAATTCAACTTTCATCTCATTTTCATTCTTTCCTATTTCCTTGTCCCGTAATACCTTTTATATATCTCCAGATAATAACTTAGTAAATAATTTGTACATTTAACATTTTTGTTCCTTCTTCTTTCGTGAGTTAGTGTTTTTTTTATATATATTGTAAAGAAAACTAATTATTTGGCTCCATGGATAGTTTTTAAAGATTTTTTTGTTCTTTGTGAGTAATGCGATTCTAGATGCTCAATTGGTTATACTAATTAGTGTACAACACTTTTCCATTTTGAATTTGCAATGTTGATGATTATTGGTTCTTTCTTTCACTTTATTCTCAAAAGTTTGCCATCTTCTATTAAGTTTTATTGATTTTGGTGATAAATGTTTATGACAATTTTCTATGCATATATTACTATAAAAAATTATGGATTTGCAAACCAATATTGATCAATGGATATTTATCTCTCAGTATTTTATATTACTGAAAATATCAACGAATTTAAAAAAAAATAAAAAAACCAATGGTTGTGAGTATTTGTTGGTAAATTTCATCACTAATTTGGTGTCAGTAAGTATTTCTCACAATCAAAAAGTTATTTATTTATTGTGTGAAATTATATTTTTCGTTGATAATATTTATCGGTAAATAGACACCAAAATCAGAAACTACTTTTTATTGCGTGAAATGGTTTTTTCTATCGATAACCGATGCAAAAATCATAAATTATTTTTTAATTTTATATTTGTCGGCAAGTAAACGTCAAAATTATAAATTCTTTTTATGTGTGTGTAATGATAATTAGACACTTAAGTTGTGTATCCATCAGTAATATTCATATATAAATGGACGTTAAAATCCAAAATTACTTTTTATGTGTACTGATCTCGTTGATAATATTAATATTTGTCAATAAAATTGAAAATAATAATAATAATATTAATTAAAGTATTAATAATAATAATAATATTGATAATAATAGTAATAATAAGATTAAGAATAATAAAGTTAATAATAATAATTGTTATTATTATTCTTATTATAATAATAATAATAGAAATTTTCTTAGTTAACAATATTGTTTTATAATATATTAATAATTTTATTTTATATGGATATATAATAAATAAAAATATTAATTTTATAATAATATTTTAATTCCTTCACTATTTTATTTGTGTGTTACTAAGTAATAATTAAGATATTCAATTGTTTAAGTTATTTTAAAACATAAAAAATAAGTGAAGTGGAAATTAAATTAATAAAAATTTCATTGAACTCACTAAAAGATTACTAGATTATATAATTACAAAAAATAAACTTTTTTAATACCACACCAGGATGATTAAAATAACCAATTATAAAAAAAAGTAATAATAATTATAATCACTAGGATAAAAATATGAAAAAAACTATATTTTGTCAATATCTTCATGTTATTATTTTTATAGTATTGTGTATCTCATGTTTACTTATTTTCTATAAATTTATTTATCACGTTATTCAATTGTGAAAGTAAAGCAACTAAATTAATGAACATTTTAATTAACTCACTAAAAGGTTATTAAATTATTTAATCACACAAATAAAAAAAATTAATACAATATACATGGAAAGGGTCCATCAAAATGACTAATTATAAAACTAATTAGAATTATAACTGCTGATACAAAAATATGAATTTACATAGGCTGTTGTTTACAAAAAAAAATGGATATAAAGGAATATACTGTGATAATTTTATAAATATTAAAAGTACTCGATCTAGTAGAAATTTTTTAAAATGTGATAATTTATATTTGTTTTAAATTATCACGTTTTAAATAATATAAAAATTCATTTCTTACATCAATTATTAACTAATATGATTTTTTTTTTCATTTTCTACATAGTGACATCCACTTTAAAAAACACTAATATCTTAGTTATTAGGGGTTTTGAGCCACCCCATTACCCAGTTTGAAAACTCCAACAGAATTTTAAAAAACTTAGGCAAATAATAAGGGTATTTTTAAAACCTTTATTAATAGCAGATACGGATACGAATACTACGAAAATACCTATAATTTCTAAAATGTAGGACACAGGACACAAATCTATATATTATATAATTTTGAATTACATAAATTAAAAAAATAAATATTTATTTGCAAAAGTATGTTTCAGGAGCATAAAGATATTTTTCATGATTGGTTAAAAAAATTTGTTCCTTATTTTTATAATCATAATAAAAACTACAATTTCTTTAAAAAAAATTAGTTTTATTTTATAATTTATATTTAACCATCAATTCATATTTTATTTTATTTTTCTTTACATCTTTTCTCAAAATATATATTAAGAAAATTATTCTTTAAACTAATCCAATCATAAAAAAATTCTGGTAATAAATAAGGAAATTAAAATTGATGTAGGATTGACCTCTAGTGCTATGAAAACACATGTTCCAAGATGATAAACGGTTTAATCAAGATATAGATTGTGTTGTATCATTATACGCTTTTAAACTATTAAACGGTCTGTTACATTAAATAATCTAAAAATCTTTAAATAAGATTATTTTTAGTATATCACAATTATATTATTGATAAATTACTTAATTACCATAAGAATCCAACCTCATTGAGTTCATTTTCTCCCATCTGCTTCAACAAGATAACTAATAATGGAAAATTAATATCAACATTTGTATCAAAATTATACTTCATAGCCCACTTACATCATATTATAAACTCCGTTTAAAGGTTTTTATTTTAAATTTAGTTGTTTGTGACTATTGCTAGCTCTTTAAACTGTAATATAATCAAACATCATTTTCTGATAATTCTGTATGGGTTTCTATGATAAATTTCAAACTTCAAAAATTAGGTGATACTTCGATCATTAACTTTGGCCACACTAAAACAATATATTCCAGATTTAATTCACAATTTTTTAATATAAAATTTAAAAAAAAATATTTTTCATAAGTTAAAAATTAACTTAGACACATAATAATTGGTTGAAATTTTATCATATCATTTTTTAAAAATTTCAAATTTAATTTGTACATAATCTAGTTTTATTTTATGAAAAAGTTAATTTCAATTTTATTTTATTTTTGTTCTAAAATTTCCATAGAAAAGTTTCCAAAAAAACATTACAAGAAAATTATTAAATAATAACTAAATTTAGAGACAAAAAATAATTAGTCACTATATTAATTAAATTAAATAATAATTTAGAGACTAAAAAATTATTCATATCTAAAGGGGTTTCTATTATGAATAAAAACTTATAAAAAATAGTTTCTAAATTTGTATCTAAATTAGTTACCTTAGACTAATATTTTAGATTCTAAATTGGTTTCTAAAAAACTAATCGAGACTAATTTAGAATATAAAGTAGTAAGCAACTAAAATCTTAATAGTGAATGACTAAATACTAATTTAGAAACTATTTTATAAATTTTTATTAATAATAGAAATTACTTTAGATATCAATAGTTTTTTTATTTTATAAAATGGTCTTTAATTTAATAAATAGTAATCAATTGTTTTAGTATCTAAAATTAGTTTATATTTAATAATTTTTTTTAGTGAGATTCATATCTAGATATACTTTAAAAAAAAACTTAAATAAATAATATATTTTTTTACTATAAACTAGGTTAAAAAAAGAATTTAAAGAAATTGTTCTAAAAATTAGTTTACCATAGAGTAGTTTTAGCAAACTCATTTATTTTTTCTGTTTTTATAATTCTGAAATTTTAAACTCGCTGTTAGAAGCTCTAGAAGGATCAAAGTTATACTCCTCAAAATCCTAATTAAGGCTGAAACTATTATTAGTATATTTCTTTATGCATTTACACATCCAACACTCTTTTATACACTCACTTAAACACCAATAATATTATTATTTTAATAATTTTTTATATAATTTAATTATATATTTTTTTAAATTATCAAATCTAAGGGGTGTAAAAATATAATTTTCCTAATAGTATAGTAGTAATGTGATCAGATTAGAAGGTCATATGCTAAAATGACTGTTTCTTCTTACACCTCCATACTTTCTCTCTCACTTCCATAAATTTTCGAATTTTCAAAAATGCCCCTCTATAATATTTTAGATTACGTAATTCAGAAGTTATTTTTCAAATTGTTAATTAGCTTCCAGATTACATAATCCGGAAGGTTTTTTCAGATGCATGATTACTTTCTGGATTACGAAATCTGGAAGTCTTGTTTCAAATGAGTTCCAGTGATACAGGAAGAATAAAAATGTATTTTCATGTTGTGTATGGAGGTGACAGAAGAAGATATGGAGGTACAGGAAGAAATTACAACATTTTCAGCCCCCATCAAATTTTAGGCCTCTCTTTACGTGAGATTAAAGCCCCATCAAATTTTGGGCCTCTCTTTACGTGAGATTAAAGTCCAGTAGCCCACGTTATCTCAGAATCACGTGTTGCTTCACATTCATTGTAAAAAGAGATTATCCGATTTCATATGATTGCCATTGTATTTGATATCTTTACAAGTCTATTGGATTCTTCCTTCGTCACACCATACTTTTACAAGTCTACGTTTGTGATTTTAGTTGGAATTCCTTAAAGAAGAAAGAACTTCTACATAAAAATACTTAAAAGAGAAGAGACTGTGAAAGAAAAAATGTGTTAGAGAACTATTAAAACACTTTTCTTCAAAGGTTAATTTATTGAATGTAGGAAAATATTGCAAAAATATTAAAAGTATGTTTGTTTAAACATTTTTTTAGAGAAATAGGTATTTTTTAAGTAAATCATCTATTAGTTTTTAACATGTTTGGGTAAAATTGTTTAAAATAAAAATAAAAATCTATGTTTTATAAATACTTTGGAATTATCTCTCATAAAAAAGAATTAGACATGTTAAAAAAATAATTTAATTTTTTTTTAACTGTGAACAAACACCTAAATTCATACTTATATTTTAAGTTTTCTATGTAAAACATGTATATATGGCCTAAGTGGCATATATATGTGGTTTAAAAAATAAATTATAAAATAAAAGATAATATTAGTTGGTTATGAAATTTGAAAAAATGATGTAGTTTCTATAATTTAGACATATTGATGGGATGTGCTGATTATTGTTTTTAAGAGAGAGGAATTGGTCATCCTTCAACCTAATACGTGAGATACTTTTCTTCTCCATCATAAAGTCTTGTAAAAGTGAGAAAATGATCAAGAAGGAGAAAACTAATTTTTTGTGATCATCTATTATCAACTTATTGAAGAACAAATTTCTATGGTTCAAGGTATGCATATTTTTATTTATGAGATTGTGAAAATCATATAGTTATAAGATCAAACAGATAAAGAAAAACTAACGTGTGCTATCAGGTTTAAGAACGTATGATTTTCCATTTTTTTTGTCAATTATTTCTACTAATTGATAACCCTAATTTTATTGATGAGAAAATTGATAATTTTATCAATTATATATTTCTCCTGCTTAATGGCCAAACCTTTAATGGTTTGCTTTACGTCTCCCTTTTCTTTATTATTTTTATCAAACTAATAATTTATTGCATTTGGAAAGTAGATTATTCTTCTTTATGATGATTCAAGGTTGATTTGATTGCAAGGTTGATTTGATTGCATAAACATAAAAGTAATATATTGTTCTTCAATAATAGTATAGTATGAACGAGTTATATATAATAACACTAAAGATTAAATACAATTATAAAAGTGCAATCATAAGAAATTATGCTCTATTATTATAGTCAATGTTGTTTTCTCAAAATTATGGTAGTAGTATGAAAGTAACACAAACAACTCCACAATGAGGAACATTGTCCTTGAAATGACATAAAGTAGTTTTGAGGGTTAAAATAAAATTATAAAATAAGAAAAATAAATCATAGTCCTTCATTAAATTTATGTACATTAAGAATAATTTGTTAGTCACCAAAGTGGCCAAATTAGAATGTTTTGATAAATGTAAAATTGAATAAAATTCAAGCACCCATGATTATGTGATGCTATTGATAAGATGATATGATGATTTACACATGTATATTTTGTAATGGGTATATTGTAGTTCATTGATCATAAAATGTTTAAGGATCACCCAAATGTTCATTAATTGTTTTATAATTATGAAGATAATAGTAATTAATTAATATATTTAATTAGATATGTTTAGTATATCCAAATATTGCAAACATATCTATTTGGAGTATATCTAATTACCATTTACGTAAAAAAATACATGTGTATATATATATATATATATATTAACATCAATTATGTTTATTGAAATGCATTGTTGGATCACCCAAATGAGAACTTCAATGTACATTTATTGTTTGTATGAATGTTAAATGAATATGTATTATATGTTTATGTTCATAACTCAAAGCATTAAATTGTGAACATTATATGTTTTATGCAGCATTTGGTTCTGTCTCTCTTCATTCGCAAACTTTGTGTATTGTGAAGTTTAACATACTTAATTTTCTTGAATGGTCTGAACAAGTTCAATTTCACTTAGGTGTTCGGGATCTTGATTTGACACTCTTAACTAATAAGTCCACTACTATTATTGAAACTAGTAGTGTTGAACAAAGATCTTTCCATAAGGGTTGGGAAAGATCAAATAGACTAAGTTTAATGCTCATGAGAATGACAATAGCTGAGAGCTTTAGGTCAACGATTCCTAAAACTGATGATGCTAAGAAATTTATGGAATTTTTGGAAAGTATGTCTCAGTCTAACAAACTGATAAGTCAATTGTTGGGACATTGATGGGGACATTAACTACCATGAAGTTTGATGGTGGTCGTACAATGCATGAGCACCTCATTGAAATGAAAAACATAGCAACAATATTGAAATCCATGGGATTGGAAGTGAATGAAAATTTCCTTGTACAATTCATCATGAATCCCTTTCCTCCTTAGTACGGTCCATTCCAGATAAATTACTACAGTATTAAAGATAAATGGAATATGAAAGAATTGCAAAGTTTACTTATTCAAGAAGAAGCAAGACTCAAGAAGCAAGAAAATCACTTGGTCAATCTCGTGGATAAGTCAATAGCTAAGAAGAAACTAGAAAAGAATAATCAAAGGGGCAATAAAGGATCACTAAAGTTTAATGAGTCATCTTCCAAAATCCACAAGGAATAAAAGAAGGATGTGTGTCATTTCTGTAAGAAAATTGGACACTATAAGAAAGATTGCCTGAAATGTAAGATATGGTTTGAAAAGAAAGGTAAGCCTAAGGATTTCGTATGTTTTGAATTAAATTTGGCAGATGTACCTTGTAATACTTGGTGGATTGATTTTGGTTGTACCACTCATGTTTCTAATACAATGCATGGATTTCTTATGACCTAAACCACAAGCCCAAATGAAAGATTTGTGTTTATGGGAAAGAGAGTCAAAGCTTCGGTTGAAGCCTTCAAAACTTACCATTTAACTTTAGATACTGGACATCATTTAGATCTTTTCCAAACTCTTTATGTTCCTCCTATTTTTAGAAATTTAATTTCTTTGTCTAAACTTGATACAACTGGATATTCTTTTCAGTTTGGAAATTCATGTTGCAGTTTGTTTAAACATAATCTTTTTATTGGTTCTGGTATTCTTTGTGATGGTTTGTACAAATTAAAGCTTGATAATCTGTTTGTTGAAATTATGTTAACCTTGCATCATAATATTGGTACTAAACGCGGTTTAGTGGATGAAAGTTTAGCTTATTTGTGGCATACATGTTTGGGTCACATATCCAAAGAAAGAATACAAAGATTGGTAAATGAAATCCTACATGATTTGGATTTTACTGATTTTTATATTTGTGTAGATTGTATTAAGGAAAAATATACAAAACACACAATTAAGAAAGCAACCACAAAAAACACACAACTCCTTGAACTTATTCACACCGATATATGTGGACCTTTTGATGCTTCATCTTTTGGTGGAGAAAAGTATTTTATCACATTCATTGATGATTTTTCACATTATGGATATATCTATTTGTTGCATGAGAAATCTCTATCGATACCTTAGAGGTATTTATTAATGAAGTTGAAAGACAATTAGATATAAAAGTGAAAATTGTTAGGTCTGATAGATGTGGTGAATATTATGGAAGGTATGATGAAATGTGACAACATCTTGGTCTATTTGCTAAGTTCCTTGAAAAGTGTGTACGTGCTCAAAATACAATGTCAGGTACACCACAACAAAATGGTGTTAGAAAGGTGTAATCCTACTTTAATGGATATGCTTAGGAGTATGTTGAGTTATTCTTCTTTACCCTTGTCATTGTGGATGTATGCTTTGAAAATTAACATGTATTTGTTAAATAGGGTTCCCAGTAAGGCAGTTCCAAAGAAACCTTTTGAACTATGAACAAAAAGGAAACCTAGCTTAAGACACTTACATGTTTGGGGTTGCCTATCAGAAGTAAGAATATATAATCCACAAAAAAAAAAAAAAAAAAAAAAGATTTAAAAAAAAATAATAAAAAAAAAAAAAAACAGATAATGTGAAAAAGTAATGTAAAACAAAGACGTTACATTGAAACAATTATCAAAAATAAGATAAATAACAAACTTGTATAAAATATAAGAGTCTCCATGAAACATTAATATAATAAGACGACTAAGAGATAAATTATATATTATGAACAAAATTGTAATTAAATTTATTGATATTAAATTAATGTTTAATTATAGGAGTTTAATTTATGAAAAGTCCTTAGTTCCTTACAAGGAACTTACTATTATGAGTCTTATTAACTAACTACCATAATCTTATATTGTAGCTTGAGTTTGACAAATCCTCTAGACAAAAGAAAAACTACAATGAATCTTATTTTATTTTAAGTGAGTTCCTTTAGACTTCATCACCATTAAGTAACTGTTCTAAGTTTTATAAAATCTACATTTTTATATTTTTTACAGTTTAAAAATGAATTTAGTTATTATAATTTAATATAGTTTATATTGAATTTTTTCTATTCCTAAAATCTTAGATACTGTGCAATACCAAGTCTTAATTTTAAAATTCTATTATACCTTAAATCTGTGTACTACAATAAAAAATTATTATAATAAAAATATTTTAAATTTAAGATTATTATCAATACAAATTTCGTATGGCATTTAAGCATATGCCTTTAATTCCTAATAAACCATAATTATCTGATTCATATTAAAATAATATTTTTGTTAATAGAATAACTATTCCAAGAAACATTGAAAATATCACCAAATAAAAAACTTTTGTGAATTAAATCAATATTTAAGTGAATTATACTCTATTTTCCTAATTTAATTAACTAAATTATAATTTATTTTTCTTGTTCCTATATATAATATATAATATATAATACATACCCTGTCATTGATATGGTTTCTTTGAACCAAACCAAAACGAAATCTATTTTTCTATTCATTTGCTTTTTGTGTCCACTCGACTCTACTATATAACTCATACGAGGAACACATCCAACACCTCTGACTCTGTCGTTTTCTCTCTCCCAAACTGAAAACTAAAACCCATTTTCTTCTCCAAAACCTTCGACTTTCTCCAACCGAAACGCGCTTCCGAGCACATTTTCTTCGCTCTCTCACCCATTGTTCTAACCTCCTCGTACTGTCAAATTCCGACACACCCGGTGAGCTCCATTGCCCCTTTCCTCCCACTCCGTCCAAACAACGTTCTAGGGTTTTCTTTTTTCTTATTACCTCAACCTGTCGTGAGAAAAAAAATGATTTTTAATTTGTTTTAGCGATTTTCGAAATTCCTGGACGTGGGGTCGATAGTTTTTTAATTGGCTGCTATTATGTTGAAGATTATTTGTTTTAGGGACTTTCCTGAAATTGGGCACTGTGACATTGATTTGCACAATGTTCAGCTAGGGTTTAAGTTTAACCCCTTGTTTAGCTGGATTTGAACTTTCAGAATATGAAATGAAAAGTGACGGAGGCGAAAAGAATATTTTTAATTTAGGGCGTGTGAATTTTTCTGGCTTGGTTATACAGTGTTAATATCAATTTTGTATATAGATTTGTGATGATATAATGCAAATAGATACCCTTTTGTTGGTATTGCGCATGTGCTTAGTAATTTGTAAACGTGTGAAGATTGAGCATGATTGGTGGTGCATATTACTGTGGACAAATGGTTACTGAGGTTAGTTTTTGGTGGTGTGGGGTATGGAGACTATTTAAGTTGGTAAGGGGACAAAACTTGAACTTGAATCCAGTGAGCAATCAGATAGGAATTATTTGCTTGGTATTTGTGCTTGCAGATACGGCACCTATGTTTGAATGCATGAAATTGGAATTTGCTACTACACGTTATAAGAGGGAAATTCTCACTGGGATGGATTTTTTATTTTGTTTGTGTGTGTATATATGACATGCAGTGTGTTATGATCAAGAAGGTTGATAAGGAGCAAAAGTTGGTTTTGTAGGTGTTTGAAGGAACCAAATATCTGTTTCATTTGAGTTCTGCAGGGTAGAAGAAATTATAGAATGAAACTACAACCCTAATGCATGAAATCTCTAAAGATGCTCTTCAGAACCTTGAACTTGGATTATATTTTATCCTTTTAATATCAAAATTGTTTCATTGTAAAGTGGGTGTTGTGTGTGCGCATTAAAATTTGAATGCGTAGAAGCCTTGTCACATTTTCTGCCAGTGCCTTTCATATGCTTGTAAATTGAATTATATTTTTAGACATTATTCTTTGTTAATATGAAAATCCTGCGGAATCAATCATTTGAGTTACTCAAATTTTTGAATAAACTTGAAAATGAAAATTGAAATAGATTAATAGAGGTAGGGAAGTAAAGATAATTGATTGTGTGTATGATCAATGATAAAATTGGAAAAGAACATTTAAAGAGTCAAGAGTCCTCTGTTTCTAGAACAAAGAAATAATTTGAGTAACTAGCATTCACTTATAAAGAAATTTTTCTTCCAATGGATGAATCAAGATCCTTAACAAATAAACTTGAACTTTGAATATCCTTAAAGAAATAATTTGTGTAACCAGCCCTCTGTTTCTAGAACAAAGAAATAATTTGTGTAACCAGCATTCACTTGTAAAGAAATTTCTCTTCCAATGCATGAATCAAGATCCTTAACAAAATAAACTTGAACTTTGAATATCCTTAAAGAAATAATTTGTGTAACCAGCATTCACTTATAACGAAATTTCTCTTCCAATGCATGAATCAATATCCTTAACGATAGACTTGAACTTTGAATCTTTGAAACATGTCATTGTTATTTCTTATATTAAGTATTTTTTGTGTTAAACAATTTTAGGTACTGCTGATGATCTTTGTTCCTCAAATCAGAATAGAGTTCTGAGATCTACAGTGTTACTGGCAATGAAAAATCTTCTATAGGTTCTGTTACATACTTTAAATTGCATTGTGACATGGAGGCTCAAATTCATCAACTTGAACAGGAAGCTTACTCTGCTGTCTTGCGTGCTTTCAAAGCTCAGTCTGATGCTCTTACATGGGTATATAGCATTGGTTCCCTCCATGTATTTTTTGTATCATTTTTGTATTTTCCTGTGTTAAAGATTTATCTCATATTTTATTTTATGTATTCATCAGGAGAAGGAAGGTTTGATAACTGAGCTTAGAAAAGAGTTAAGGGTTTCGGATGATGAACACAGAGAGCTTCTTACCAGGGTTAACTCTGATGAAATAATTCATCGCATTAGGTTTGGAAATTATTTGAGTAGTGGCAATAGTGTAGAAAAAAGTTTTTTTGGCCATTTTCTGCTACTTTTATAATGTTATGTGATTGAAAATTCAATTCAGGGAGTGGAGGCAAACTGGTTGTTACCAACCTGCAAGGCGCAGCACATCTCAGCCTGTTCATGACATCTTACCTAGTCCAACTGTTTCAGTTTCCCGAAAAAAGCAGAAGACATCCCATTCGGTATCATCTTCTATTTATAATATATGATGTGATGTGGGCTTTGATAGCACATTTTTGTATGTTCATATTCATTGCCTGCATTTTTAACGGGTGTTTTAGGATCCAGAGGCCAAAATCCATAATTTTACCGCACTTAAATTCTTACAGAAGAGATATGTTATTGTCCATTTGGTTTTAATTTTCCTCCAATATTGGCACCAGGGTCAGTCCTTGCCTGCTTTATCTTCAGTGAAGTCTGCACAATATACTTCTGCTGGACCTACTGGAGGTAGGCATTTTTCAAATCGCAATGCTAGTGCTCTTGCATCCAATGCACCCGCTGAAGCAGCAGCCTTTGATCCATTGATTGGGAAGAAAGTTTGGACAAGGTGGCCTGAAGATAACCACTTTTATGAAGCTGTTGTAACTGATTACAACCCTGCGGATGTATGTTTAGATCTTAAATTAGTTCTGAAAATTCTTGATTATTGCATTTATATTTTACCTGGTGAACACATTTGAATGGTCACTGGACTGATTCTCATTTGAATTTTATGTTTAGGCCCTTTAGGGTTATTTATGTAGTTGAATTGTTTTGCCCACATGTAGGATGCCTTTTGGTTTGGTTTCCCCATGCACCAATTAAAGAATGAACAGTATGCAAACATTTTGTATTTATTTCATTTAGGATAAAGGTGTCTCTCTATCGTTTCTAAACTCTTGTAGGATATATAATGAAATATTGGTCCTTTAATCGTGATGGAAATAAAAAAAGCTGAAAAGTGATTAGGGCCCAATCCTGAAAGTTCATGGCAGCATGATAGGCTTTTTTTAATAACTTTTTTCAGTAATTTTTTATCGAACTTTTGGACTTTTCTTTCTCGCAGGGTCGGCATGCTTTGGTTTATGATATTAATAAAGTACATGAGACTTGGGAATGGGTTGATCTCAAAGAGGTATATATTTCGTATGATGTGCTGCATATATAACAGCAATAGTTAATTAGGTTTTAAAATTTCAATAGTTACTTTGAGTTTAGCATTTGCAAAAAATGTTAATGGAAAGATTAACATCTAATAATATGAAATGACTAAAAAATAGAATATTTTAAAGATGACAAGACTAGATAAGTAAGCAAATGACTTTTCTTGCCTGTAGCATAACCTTCTTTTAAAAATAAATCTAGAAGGCAAGTCTTATGTGTCTTAGTACCAATGGGACACTGAGAACATATTAAGGGATAGCAGAATTTGCAGCATCCATCCTCCACAAAAAGCAGTTTGAATCCTCCTATCAGCTTATCTGTCATTATGGCCTAAAACTAAAGCTATTCAATCCATTGTCCTTCTTTTTGGCCTTTAGCTCCTTTTATCTTGTCTTGGTAGTTGGTACCCTGGCTGAAACATCATACTCCAATATTTTACATGTACTTTCAATGTTTTATCTCAACTTTTAAAAGGGGGTGTGTTAGGTTACACATAGATCTATGTGTAACCTAACAGGGTGATATTTAAATTAAGTACAGAAAGGGTATATAATCATTTTTTATGATAGCTGGTGAATCGATACTCTGGCCCTTGAAGGGTGTATTGTAGAATCCATCTCTTATCTTCTGTAAGTTTAATCCAATTTAGAGTCAAATGGGCCATTTTCCTTCCTCATTTGTGCCACATTTTATTATCTCTTCAGTGCAAACTCATTCTACACTTGTTTGCAATATCATTTCACGTATCAGGAAAACACTGTTTGAACTTAGACTGTGGATGGGTGAACTTTACAACTTCAACCATTGATGAATTTGATAGATCAGATAATAGTTATGTAAGTTAGGTTAGTTAGTCAAAGAAATACGAAGAATTTATTAGAAAGTAGGGAAATGGGCCCATTAAGGTGGGCTTACGTTAGCAATGCTGTAGCTGTATATAAATAGAAAGGTCGTGAGGGATTTGACTTGTCATTTAAGAGAGAATGGGAACCTTTCAGCGTTGCGAGGTGAAGACCCTCGATTTCTGTAAGTAGGCACTGTATTGAGGGGAGAAATCCTTTATTTTTTCTAACAAGATACCAGATTTCCACTATATTTGAACAAAAAACCTCAAGCAAACATGCTGACTCAACATCAGATTAGCATACTGTAAAATATTTGAATACTTTATTTGAGAAAATATGGGGTATTGATTTTTTATTATTATTTGAAAAGGTTTCAAACATTAATGAAAAAATCATTATGTAACATAAGATAAGATTTAGGATTTTTATTATAAAACTTTCTGTGGTTATGTTGTCTGTAATCTTGTTGGAGTAGTCTGAGGACTCCATCAGAAATATTGTAAAATATTTGAATTCTTTATTTGGGAAAATATGCGGGGTATTTAGGATTTTATAATTATAAACTTTTTTGGTTGTGTAGTTTGTAATCTTTCTTAACATGTTTTTTTGGACTAAAAGAGTTTAGGAGCAGTTGAACCCTAATTTGTGTTAAATTCCAGCATGCAAATTGCAATGTTCATTAACTTACAATTTTCAATTGATCATAATCAAGTTGAAGCCATGTCTAGATATCTTTTAATATTTTTGGTTGATGTGGTTGCCTATTTGTTTGTTGACTGATTCATGGTTTCACACGACTACAATATTGTGTGGGGTGTATAAGATTAAAATAAGGTGTCCCTAACTCTTTGAGGGATAATTTTTGCTACCCTCATGCATTCTGAATGTGTAAGCTGTTTGTACAAAATCATGTAGATCCCTGAATTGTACAAGGTAAAATAATTGCAAATGATTTGACTATTTCTACACTGAGAAATTATGTTGCAATAACCAAGATGATATAAGTTGGGCAAAATTATCTGTCATATTTTACAGACATATAAATATACCTTATCAATTACAGATCTCACCAGAGGATATAAGATGGGAAGGTGAAGATCCAGGCATACTCCATAGAGGTGGGCATAGTGGGCACGGTCGTGGCGTTAAGAGATTCTTTGGCCATGGTGGTGATTCTTTAGGTGCAGGAAGAGGGAGAGGTCATCCCAGGCTTCATACCAGACAAGAGTTTCACCCACCCCAAAATGGTATTGGGAAGAGAGTTTTGGATGACATCGAATTACTGAACACAGATTCTCTAGTTAAGGAGGTAGTGTGATATATGCCTTAGCAACCTCTTTAAAATCAAAAGAATAAACAGGGAAGGTTTTTTTTTATTTTTAAAACATTGATGTTATTATAACAGGTTGAAAGGATTTTTGCTACAAGTGCTCCAGATTCAATGGAGCTTGAGAAGGCAAAGCAAATGCTGAAAGTAATTCAACCATCCATCATCATGATTTTTCTATCATCAAACGTTTATGCCCATGATTATTGTTCACACACTTGCTTGAATTGTTGTACAGGAGCATGAGCAAGCACTTGTTGACGCCATTGCAAGGATTGCAGATGCATCTGATGGTGAAAGTGGTAATAATTAGCCGTCTACATAATCATGCTGCTTACTGTTGTATTTGAAACCCCTTATATATTTTTCTCTTTTTGCTCAGGTCAGACAAATAAGCTTTTTGTAACTTAATAAATCCAACATTTTTATTATACTTTTATCTAACTGGGGCAAAACATTTATGCTTTTCTTCATTTTGGATCAGAACAGGAGAGATGTACTAGTGAGTAATTAGGGGCCTTTTATTTTATAGCGAATGTTTGTCTTACGCTTATTGAGAAAATTGTTTTTTTTTTTTTTCTGTGCTCATTAAGAGGACTTTTGAAAGAAAAAAAGCAAACAAAACAAGTTCTGTGTGCATATTTAATAAAACTGTTGTAACATTGTCTTTCAGTGTGAGGATTGTTTGCACAATTGGTGATCACGGTCACCAAACTAATGTTTTAAAGATTAAGCAGTGTTGTATGCATATCACTATTACAAATATTGTGTAACTTTTCACTGTGCCTTGCTTACAGATGAAGAACAGCCGTTTTTGCAGCATGGACAATTAATGGAAAGGGGATAAGAGCACAGGAAATACTGCATGTTCGATGTAATCTGTTGCACAGGAAACATTATCTTTAAGCTCTGATGAATTCTCGTGAAACTCTAATTTTGGAGAGATGAATGCGTGGTCAGCTTATGCATGCACACTTGTAGGATCCAACAGCAGCAAATGGCCAATACGGTTTACTTCTTACTGATGCTTTTTCTGTCATTCATTTATTGCCCTCCCTGAAAGTTGCCACATGTGCGAGTTTTGTAACTCAGTGACGGTTTTGAATAGAGAGCCCCCCAACTTATCAATTGTCAGGCACATCAATATCAATTTTTCAGTCTGCATGCAAGTGTAAAATACTATTAGTAAAATCCTAAATTAATTTGCCATGCATTTCGTTTGGCTTTTTCTTTAACAGATACTATTCAATACATTCCTGCAACACAGCATGAAACCATAAGTAAAAAAAACAGTAGACAAATTGCATTTGCAGCAAAAAGCATCTAAGGTGAATATGGGTATTCCTCAACGCATCCAATAATATCCAGGATCTGATTAGCTAAGGCCTGTAGTCAAAGATTGTGTGCCTTAACCCATCAGATGCAAATTAAAAGAAACATGACAATGCAAATTCACATAATGGCAATCTCAATATATATATATATATATATATATCACTTGATAACATGGACACTATCACCGACTCAAATTAGCAAATCTAATAACCAAAGAAAGACTTTATAAACCACAAAGAATCATTGGATTCCATCAATTTACAGAAGGATGGTGTCGTAAAAAAGGCCCTATCCATATACCATAGTTAAGATCCTTCATCATTGTATACAAGAGATAAATCCTTTTATAAAGGTAAAAATACTTTTCTAATCTTTTCATCCTATTTATAAATACCAACATAATAATGAAAAATAACTATGGCCACCGAAACACAAGAATCGGCCTTTTTCCTGCATTAAGAATGAAGCCTCCCACACCACAGCGACAAGATCCCTAATTTCCACGTAACTCTTAACTGAGGTTTAAAACTATAGGCTGGGATCATATGTACGTAAAAGAAAGACGAAAATTTAGTTACTCCTAGGGTAAAAAACTTAGAATGTGTACTCCTTAAGTATGTCAGCAAAGCACTGTCAAATTCCGTTTGCTCCAAAAGCACCTAAGAATTCTCAAAGAAAACATTACCTGAATAGTTTGATCTCTCATCCATGATAAAAGAACAAGAGCGCAAATTAGTAATCGACCGACTACCTCGTCATTGCTACAGGAAGAAGTACAAACAGATATGATGGATTGGAATCTCTAGAAATCTGATCTTGGTTGTAAGATACAAAAAGTACACGCTTCAAACTCGTAGCAGCCGCTAAAATTACTATGCTCAAATTATGAAGTTGATTCAGAACCTGAAGGATATTATTATACGTTAAATTTACATGCAATGTCATGGGTTTCTGATGCTATTCTTTGCATAAAATTTGATTTTCACCTGAGTAACCCAAATAATAAGGATATAGAACCAACTCTATACAAATTATCAAACTGAAACCATAATTTTTTTTATTGTTTCTTCAGTATAATCCAAATCGAATTAGATGGAATGAATATTACTTAGACTAAACCCAGCTTATTGTCACTTGAACCGTGAAATGACTGGAGAACAACAAAATTGACGAAATTTGACAGGTTTTCAGTGAAGTCTTCCTTTTCAATACATTTTTTTTTTCATTCAAAAAATTCGAAGCCAATATGTTGTTTAAAAAATCTAAATTCAGTATAACTTGCACCAATGAAATGCTAGTGCTTTCCGAAGGTGCGTGATTTAACGAACAAAGCAAAAAAAAAAAATCATAAAGAAAAATGTTTTCAAGTAGAACATGTGCCTAAAGTCATGAACATGTGGATGTTATGCCCAACCAAAAACCACGGAACAGAAACAGAACAAATCTCAAGAAATTAAATCCTTCAGCATCAACTTACGATTCAGTGCAGTGTGAGAATGCATCAGAACACGAACAACCGAAATCCTCGTAACCATCATCAAAGTCCACGGCATTTGACTACAATCGAAACGACAGGTTCAAGCGAAAAACAGAACAACCGACAGGCTATGAAGAGGATTTGAATGTACCTGAAGAAATTGAGCAGTTTGAAGAGATCTGTGTCCTCGGAAATCGTCTCGAAACGACGTCAATCCGATGCTCCATACGTTCGTTTCGTTCGGACATCGAAGACCCTTTGCTGAAGCGATTCTGGTTGATGGATTATGTCGAGCCAAAACGGTGCCGTTCTGCGCAACGTGTTGTGAGGTTGAAGATGAGAAAGCGAAATGCCGAAACAGCGCGCATTCGCGTAGGCCCCACACACAGTTACCATTCGCGACGCTATTTGGAATGCGGGACAAACCACCCTATTATTAAGGATTCATCAAATTAAAATTATATATAAATTCAAATTAGTTTGTGTATATTAGAAATTTTAAAAAAATATATATATTTAAGAGAGTTTTATAAATTATGTTATATATACATTTATTAAAAAATAAGAAATTTGAGTGTACTAATCCATACTCTACTTGCTAGATAACTATCCTACTTGTATTGAAAAATAGTTAATGTATTCCCTTAAGTTTAATGTCATCTATTAAGAATAATTAGGGATTTTCCTAATCGCATTTCAAGTAAAATAAAATAGGAAATAAATTAATTTATTCTTTAAAATTGTAAAGATCGATTAAATCAGTCCTTAAAATTAATAAATAATAAAATCTATGTAACACACACTTATGCGACACGAACACGGACACAGAAATACATATAATATAATTTCTAAAATATAAGACACGGGACACCAATATATATATATATATATATATATATATATATATTAATTATAAATTGATAATATTTATTTACAAAATTATATTTCAGTTTTTTTAATAGAAAGATGTTTGTTGTGTTATGATGTTCAAAAAGTTTGTTTCTCATTTTTATAATCATAATAAAATTTATATTTATATAATAAGTTTAAGTTTTTAAAAAATTTATGTTTTTTTTTAATTGTGTCAAAATCATGCTAAAATTATCAAAAATTCAATAAATATTTTTTGAATTAAACACTTTACGTATGCGTATCTTACAAATGTCTTACTGTAACGCTGTGAAATCTTAGAAATATCTTACTGTAACGCATGTTTGTGTGAACCGTCTTCAAAACTCAAAGAATAAAATAATCTTTAAAATTGTATATTATCATTTAGTTAAGTGTTTGTAATTGTAAAAGAAAATCTTATAGATATAGTCGTATAATGATCTTTAAAATTGTAAATTATTAATCCATTTAATCTTTCAATAAATTGTTTGCTTCCTGAATTAAAACAAAATAACTATAATGTTTACCCAACTTTAAGATTGGCAAGGCTTAAGTGGATGTTTGGGTTTGGTTGGTCTGAAGTTGATTTTGACGAATTTTAATTTTAATATATCTAATGTAATCTTTTTTTAAAAAATCAAGTGGTGGTTGGGTGATCCCAATCTAGTTTTATTTTAATATTTTCTTAAAAATATAAGTTTTTAAACTACTTTATATTAATAATAATAATAATAATAATTGTATAACATCGTATTTTATTTATAGTATTTTAAAATGTCTGTTTATAAAATATAGCTTAATTTAAATTTTACATTTCTTTTATTCTTTAGTTTAAGAATACATAATGGGAAAATTAACTGTTACAAAGTCATGTTGACCCAACTTCTGTTTTGCATATTATGAGTTTTGATTAGGCCGAATAAAGAATTAAATTAGATAGTTCCATAGAATTTTGAATCGAATTAGAAGAATGACAACTCCACCATTAACTCCTAGGTGTATTAAAATGGTCAAGTTTTATTCATCATTATTACAAAATTTTCTTTTCTCTTATCACATAATATATTTTACAAATGTCATGTAAAGATAATACATTTTTACAGTCCTCACTCCAAGAAAATTTTATAGTCCATCTGTCTTTTTTATTCCTCTCTTATTTTAACCTAAACTAAGATAGCATCAATCTCCACAAGAATATATATAACCATAAAAATTGGCAATGCTCATACTTTATCCTGTAATAAAATATCTTTCTGATTAAAGATTTAAGTTTTTTCAAATTTCAGCCAATTCACTTCCCTCTTCTCTGTAATAATCTATAGTCAATGATTGGCCAATTTCTTCCGACAAATCTGCATCACCTGAAGCAATAGCTGGCAATAATTGTGCAAAATTCAATTTTCAAATTACAAATCTGACTGTAACACCAATTCCCTCCCAAATCAAAAAGCTCTAAACAACAAAACGAAAACTCAATCTCTTCAACGAATGTGACATTGACTCGTTGAGTATCAACTACTGAAAGTTGAAAATTCAATTCCCTCCCAAACCAAAAATCTCCGAGAAACATGAAGAAACTTAATTGCTTCAAATATCTGACATAGAGCATTAACCAAATGCTGAAAGGGGAAAATTGAATTTCCACCTAAAACCAAAATCACCAAGCAACAAGAAGAATCTCTATCTATTCAATGAATATCTGACAATGAGCAAAACCAGCTGAAAGTTATAAACAAAACACACCAGAAACCCAGTTCCCAGTGTCAATTCCCTGAAAGCAAAGCACAATATAAAGTGCCATTTCCACTTATTCAACTGTTCAAGAACCACTGCCCCCACATATGTCTCTTGTTCTGTAATTATCTTGCAATGTTGAACTCACTAACACGAATGAATTCTAATCACAATAATGCAAATAATTAACCAAATTGAAAGAATTCTCTTCACAGTCGAAACTTAATTACCCACCCAATTCACACCAAACCAAGTTCATTGTCTGATCTAACATTTAAATATCATGCGTGCCAGTGACAAGTGACACCAATTCATAATGTGAATCTGCTTAACTTCATGGTCCTTCATTCATAGCTTCAAAATTGAACACAAGAACAAGCCTTGACGAACCAACCTATTCATAACATACATAATACTACAGAAGAAAATTTCGCATCTTCAAAACTGAAACTATAAATTTTGAAAGAGAAAAACACAATTCTACCCGTCCCAAAAAGAGTATAGACAATACACCATAAAAGAAACAATATTTTGATTCAACAGATTCAAACTCAAGCACCAGAAGGAGCACCTCCCAACAACGCCTTCTTCAATTCCTCACTCGCTTCAACCTCCGTCGATTTCCCCGAAAAACTGCCATAATCCGATGTTGCTTTCTTGTCATTCTTTTTAGGGGTTTTCCACTTACTAAACTCCGAACCTCCGCCTCGGACACCAACAATTTCCCGCCGGAGATCCTCCACGGCGTTCCTCAGCAACCCGTTCTCCGCCTGGAGGACCTCCATCTGCCGTTTCACCGCGAAGCACGCCTCCGCCACGTCAGCGCTCGCAGGAGCCCCAGTCACGGCCTTCGCCCTCCCCTTCTTCTCGCCGCACTCCATCATGTGCTCCACGCCGATCTTGTCCATCACGAGAAACGGAATCCGCTGGAACGCGCTGTCGCCCTTGAACTCCGCCGGAACCCTAACCCCCCAGCGGAACTTCACGGCGGCACGACCCCGCACGGGGAGCGTCGTCCGGGCGGACACCTCCACACCGGAGAACATCCCAGCGACGGCGCCAGCGGCGCGGGAGTTCGTGTCCAGCATAGGAATCTTGGCGCCAGCGAACGACGGCGTTTCCACTTGAACGGTCTCGTCGACGACGACGTCGTTTTGCGCGTCAGAAAAAGCTTTTCCATCGAAGATAGAGGTCTGCGTCTTCTTGAAAGTGAAGTCGCCAAAGCGGGGTTTGAAGTGGAGCATGAAGAGCGGGGAACCGGTTCGGCCGGGAAGGTTGAACTCGCAGCTCATGAGCATGGAGCTCTTGAGAGGGGAACCGAAGGGTCCGGTTCCCGTTTTCACTATGAGCGAGAAAGGGTTCTTGGAATCGTTAGGTCGATACGCCACTTTAAGCGAAGGACCTGATTCGAAGAAACTAGAAAGGTTCAGTGTCAGTTCTTTCGGTTCGCCGGCGACGATGCCGGATTGGAAGGGCATGCCCAGAACGCTTAAGGGCACCTTCGCCCTAAAGAGGGGCTTCTGCTGTTCCTCGCGGAACTTTAGGGAAGCTTTCATCCTTGCTTAGAACCCTACTCTTGATTTTCCGGTGGATTAGGGTTCTTTATTCTCTTATAGACCAAATCGGTGAAGAAGATTGCAATCAAATTTTTATACTTTGCTCTGATTCTCCTTCTACACTGTTGTTTCTTATGGGATTTGTAAATTTCATTTCAGAGGTTGCACAGAGACTGTCCGTAGTGGATAATTAGCCATTTGGATTTATATTATCAATTTTTATATATCTGTTTATTTTTTATTTATTGAATTATTATTTGATAGAATAGAATAACAAAATATGTTATTACAGGGAATAATTACACGGGAGAATAATTTAACTTCTTTCACTATTGCCACATTTTTTACTACATTTTTGTTCTAGATTTAATATATATTATAGTTTCTTAAATTATATATATTAACAAAGTGTTTTAATATTTTGTTTTATATATTATTGTTAATATAATTGTGAAAAAATATATAAATTTCATATGATTTTTTTTAATTATTCCTTTATCATATTTTGTTATTTTAGATAAAGGTAGAGTTATGGCACCCACCTAAACTTCTAAACTAGTTTTAGGCAAACATCATCTTCTTGAAGGGGTCACCTTGGTCTTCAAAAGTCTTATTCTTGTAAGGATCCATATTTTTTTTTATTGTTTTGAAGGAGAAATGGCATTTTGACAAAATATAATGATGTTCAATAAATTAAGAAAAGAAATACAGTTTTGATAAAAATAAATATTTGGTTATTGAGGTTGATAGTTGTTTAATAATGATGTCTTAAAATTATTTATTGCTTTAATTTTATGGTGTGGAAAAATCTTGAATGGAGTAAATATATTTCTATTTTAATATGCTAAATTATATATATTGTATTTGATTTTAGCATGAGTTGATTTTAACTATGTATGAAACCATTTGATATATTTTGAGTAAGATTATTATATGGTTTGATAATAGAAAAAACGGAGTACAAAATATAAAAAGAAATATGTTAATGGTGTATTTTTAGAAGGAAATATTTCTAGAATATGCAACAAATTTGATTATTATATGTTTTAGTTATTATTTGCAGGTTTTTTTACATGGTAAATTATTTATGTTGTATTTTGAATTAAGAAAATAATTATAATTGATTTTAAAGAAATAATTAATTATATTATATATTTTATTATGTTGTATTTGTTTTGTATTCTAAAAGTAAAATTATATGTTATTTATTGCATTTTAATTTTCCAGTGGCCATATTTTATTATTGTTGCTTTTAATGTGCAATTATTATTGTTGTTAATGTAAATCATTGTTGTTGTTAATATAAATCTTAATTATTGTATATGAAATTTTGGACGCTGTATTTTAAGTATGAAAAAATTGTTATTCAAGAGAGTTATATCTTTATTGAAAAATTATGTGTATGGTCATTTTTTTTTATAAATATTTATATTGTGCTTGATTTTGTACTTAACCTTATTTTTATTGTTGGTAATGACTGAAATGGTATTATAGATAAATTACACGGTGAGAATATTACATTGTAGATAGAGAGAAATGAAGTTTATAACTTAGAGAAAATGTTTTTAAGTTTTTGGATAATTTCATATTATAAAGCACTGTGTTAATTTATGCCGCAGAGATCAACTCTATAAAATTTATTTCGGATGTGTTTGGAAGTAAATAATTTAAAAAATATATATTTTGAATTATGTTTCATATTTAATAATATTTTATTTAGGCTTCTAATTTATTTTAAATTTTTTTATGGACAAGACCTTCAGCATATTGTATTTGATAAAAAAACAATATAATAGTTAATTAGTATAAATAGTGGGATGTTAATAGTTAATATTATGATCAGGGTTTCTAACTCATTTACTTTGAAAGGTATCATATCTTTAAAGACACCACGAACCTTCGTATATGATATTAGTCATATTTTGCTTAAAGATAAGAGTTGGATGTGTGAAAATCTAAATTAATCTAAAATGAAATAAAATATATATCTAAATTGATATTTGAATCTCATGAGAGACAAGTTTCCTATTATCAATGGGTTGTAGACCTTTCTCCGTGGTCAAATGTCAACCCATATAAAATACCAAAATTAATTGACTATTCACAAGTTTCATAATCAAATAAATTCAATGCAAACCAATAACATAAACTAATGTTCATGAAAATATCTAATTACAAAAATATAGAAACAAATATAAAGGCACAATACATATAGTATTCTTATTCTAGCTTCAAGCCTCAATATTAGTCTTTAATCCATGCACTCGTTACTCGTCTACAAGGGTGGCATAATGCGTACTTTTGTTAGATACTTAGATATATGAACTGCATTGGTGACCTAGATGCAAGATTGTATGTAGTTAATTATACTTTTACAACTGGCAACACATTGGTAAGTTGGAAAATAATTTTGCAACCAATGGTAATGTTATCTACCATTCAAGTAGAATACATGGATTTTGTGGAGGCAACAAAGGAGGAAACCTAGTTGAAGGGTCTCAATTCTTATATGAATTTTCCACGAGAAAATGTTATTATTTTTTTATGACAATTTTAATGAAATCTACTTGTTTAAAGATCAAGTTCTTCATGAACGAATCAAACATATTCACATTAGATATCACTTTCTCTGCATAGAATAATAAGTTGGGGTGTGAAAGATTGCTACAAAGGAGAATCCAACTAATATGTCCGCTAAGCCTGATCATATAAACAAGTTCATAAAATGTTTGAATTTGTTAAATCTCGATTATCGGTAGCAATTGTCTAACAATAGTGATCTTGAAGAAGACTCGAGGTAAGATGGAGTTTGTTGAGAATATCTTATATATATATATTGTTTTCTTATGATGGATTCTCTAATGACACATGCCTTGTTAGAGCGTCTAATGGACTACGTCCATTATTTGAAACCTTAACATTTTCTTATTATTATTAGGTGATTATTCAAGTTAGTTAAGCATACTTTACACTTTTGGTTATCTAGTTAATTACATAACAACTAGTTTATAAATACTTAATTAAATTAGCAGAGTTGGGTTGATATGTGGTTGTGTAATTTTGTATTGATCATCCTTATAATTATTTTTTCCCTTTTCCCATGTTAAGCGTGTGTGCTTGTAAACTTAGTGTAAACAATGTATTATGTTTTTATATGTGTACCAAAAAGAAGTTTATATATATATATATTTTTTTTTTTTTTCTTATCACATTATGTATTTGATTATTTTCTTGTATATTTATATTATACACTTGCTACACTATCAATGTTATTTACATGTTTTGTGTGAATTTTTTGATTGAATATCTAAAATTGCGAATGTTGGTTGGACTATTGTGTTAATCTTTAAGATGTTAGGTCATAAGTTTCAACTTATAACCTTTGTGTTCACCTTCAATTTTCAATCTTTTTTTGAGTGCAAAGTCAGAAGTGACTATCCGAAATCACATTAAAAAATACTCTTATTATAAAGTTTGGAAAAACTTTTAAATCATACTTGTATGATTAACTTTGAAAGAATAAGTTAAAGCACTCACATTACAAGTCAATGATGACACTAAGAAAAAAAAATTATATAAATGAGATTTGATAGTCAAAATATGGTTTAATTAAATTTCAAGTCCATTATAAATTTTGAATATTTTCAATCGAACGTTATTAATTTATTTTGTCCATGTCATTTAATTAAGTGCTTATTTTTTTTATTTAAATCCATGCCGTTTTAAATTTTTCGTTAATTGGGTGACATGATTGTTATCTTTTCCCGTCATCTTACTTACTTGTCTCCACGTGTTAAGCAATGTAACAATATTACCGTTAATGTAAAATGATAAATAATTTTTATTGTTTTCGTTGCAAACATGTTAGACAAATGATTTTTATTGTTTTCATTGCAAACATATTGGATAACAAGATTGTCATGTTTTTTCTATGACTTCCATGTTATCACTTTCAACGATTAAAAGAATGTCATTCTGAAACGTAAGTGACAACCACAATTCCTTGATACATTTTCAATGAAAATAATAAAAGTCATTTGTTATCTTTTATTACTCAAATAATAGTTTTATTACTCATCCAATCTCACATTTCTTAAACATATAGATAAGTAAATAATATAATGAGACAAGACAACAATTACGTTACTCAATTAATGAAAAAAATTAAACAATAAAAATTCAATTGAAAAATATAAATTTGATGAGTATTTAATAAATACAGTTTTTTAATAAGAAATCAATTAAAAATACTCAAATCTCAATAAATGAAAATACTTAAATCATAAATATTTGTGTATTTTTTGTTTTATTTGATTTGTTAGCTAACATTAAATTATGTTTTAAATGATAATTTTTTTATAACTTACTTTTGCTACTAAATATTGAATATGATTATAACTTTGTTATTACAAAATATTAGATTTTTATATTTTTTTTGAAAAGTTAATCATCACAGTCAATTTCCTCTCTAAAAACCTGTTAAGACTACCATAATTTTGATTAGTTAAAAGTAAACATAAAATAAACTGAACCTATTAAATTATTTACTGTTACAAGAATAAAATGTAATTAATTATTTTATTTGATATTTTTTAGATATTTTTTAGACATCATGCTCAAACAAACCCAATTACCATTTTAATAAAACAGGCTGTTTTCAGGAAATTCAGGGCTTTATTTTAAAAATAACATTAAAAAATGTTATTATATCAATTTTAAACTTTTTTTTGTAGTTTTAAAGCTATACTATTGATTATTTTAGATATTATATATTGTCACGCCTAATTAAATTTTCTATCATTAAATGTCTAATTTTATTGCATAATTTTCAATTATTATAAATCATAAATATTTTAAAAATTAGACTCAACATGTTATCATGCTTAATATTATTTTCCATATCATAAATATAATTAAATGGTTTGTTTTTATATTTATTCTTAAATGAAACTATAACTATTACTGTTTCTACATGCTCATTTATAGGTAATTAATTACTTTTCAGTGGAAGTTGTTTTTTTTATCCTTTTTTTACAAACAATAATAAATTTATCAAGATCATTAAACTGAAATTACTTGAATATTCAACTTTAATTTTTTCTTTATTTTGTAAAATTAAATTCAAACCTTGTTGTATTTTAAATTTTCTATTACTTTGAACAAACAAAGCACGGCAATAAAATTATAAACAAAATACGTTTTAGAAAATAAAGAAAATAAAAACACTGAATAATTATAACATTGTATGGTAATATTTAAAAGAATACACAAAGAAAGAAAAAGATAATTTTTTATATGATTATATATATATATATATATATATATATATTTTATTATTATTATATGGAATGAGACCTAAGGAACCTTGCCAGGGCCGTGATGAAAACTTGTGATTGACTGATTCAAAGTTTTAATTGAAAGTTGTTTAGAATTGAAGCAATTTAGTGTCTATTAATCATCTAGATTTAATCAATTACAATATTAAAGGCCTTTAATTGGTGTATTCATTTTTCTTCTGAAATTACAATAAACAATTTTTTAGTTTGATTTAAAAAATTAAATAAAAATAACAATATTATTTCAACACTTTATAAATGCTAAAAATATATTTTGAAAGTAGTTAATTATTAAAATACAAATTAATATTAAAGTATAACTTATCTCAGTAGATATTATGATTGAAATGCAAATGGCATGTTCCTCTTGATTAGATTTATAATCTATGTAACACATAATAATCTATAAAATATAAGATATGATAGAAATTTATATATTACATAATTATAATTTATTATATAAATTGATAATAAAAATTTATCTGTATATATGTTTTGAATTTTCTTAATAAAAAGATAATTTTTATGTGTGGTTAAAAAATATTTGTTTCTTATTTTTGTAACTTTAATAAAAATTTATAGAAAAAAATTGAATTTTTAAAAAATTAATGTAATTTTTTAAAAATTGTGTTAAAAGCGTATTAGAAATTTTATTAATAAATAATTTTTAAATTAAACATTTCATCAATATATATTATACGAATATCAATGTTCAAAATGTGATAAGTAATACAAAAGTCATTTAAAAGAGTGTCCGAGACTCATAACCTATGTTGCACAAACACTGATACGACACGGATAGAGACACAAAGATACGTATAATATTTAAAATATAGGATAAAGAGACACAAATCTATATATTATATAATTACAAATTATATAAATTGACAATAAAGATTTATGTGCATAAGTATGTTCCAGAAATTAGAATTTTTAAAAAATTAATGTATTTTTCCTTTTCTAAATTGTGTTAGAACCATAATAGAATTGTCATAAATTCAACAAATACTTTTTGAATTGGACATCTTACGGATACATGTTCTACAAATATCATACGATATTCAATATGAGTAGAGACATGACACACTATTTAAGAGAAGTGTTAAGCTTCATAATTTAATATATAAACTGGAAAAAGAAAAGTAAAACAATAAAAAAGGAAAAAAGGAAAATGGAAAAAGAGGATGCCCTCGGGGTTCCGGGCCGAGAAAGCATAGGAATAGTGCGGAAGGAAACGCTGCGTTTTGGCCAAGTCATGTGAAGAAGCTATGCTGTCTACCTCGCCTCGCGTGCGTGGCTTCTTCTAATTTCTCCTCTCGTCTTCTTCTTCTTCTTCTCCTTCTTCTCCCTCTTCTTTTTCTTCTTCTTCTTTTTCTGCTTCTTTTTCTTCTTCCTCCTCCTTCTTCTTCTCTGCTTTAGGTTTTTCCATTCCCACACTTCACATCGTTTTTTTCCTCTTCTCATTCTTCTTCTCCACCGTCACTCTCTTCTCCTCGGCCTCTATTTCTCTCATCCATTAGCGATTTCTTCAATTCCTCGCGCGATAAGGTACAGTCTCTTCTCCGCTATGCTATTCTCGATGAGTTTCTCGTTTCTTCATGCATTGCCTCTGGTTATCGTCTCGAGATTTAACGCTTTTGTTGCGCTGCGAAATAGATACTTTTCTTGCTTGCGTTTTGGTTTCCGCGATGGCCTCCAAAGGTCCCAGGTCTAAGATTGATCACGAGAGCAGAGCTAAAAGGCAAAAGGTTAGTTCGCGTTTTCGTCTTCTCCGTTGTCGTTTCTAGACGTTTTACACTTTTTTTTTGGTTTATTTTCGTGTGTTAATTTCGGCGTTGAATAAAACTGTAGTTACTTGCTGATAAATTAAAAAAAAATTAACTTATTAATAATTATGAAAATTGAAAATCTACCTAGTTCCTCTTGAAAGCAAAATTTCCACATGCATGTTCAAAACTATTTATTTATTTATTTATTTTTCTTGGTTTTGTGTGGTAGTTTTGGTGTTCGATGAAACTTTAGTTGCTGGTTACGATTTCTTGCTGTGCTAGGTTTTGTTCCTTTGAACGGTTTGCTTTGTTTTTGGTGTATAGAAAATAAAGAAGAAATTCAGATTCGGGAAACTTAGAAGTTCAATAGAGTAAAGCTACTGAAATAACGCTTGTGGTGATAGTGAATTGGAGCTGATTAATACGTTAGCTATGCTTTAATATGTTAACATAAGTTGCTGGAGATTTGTCCTTGGCTTTATGGAAGGATAACAAACCATGCTATGGTATGGAAAGACAATCCCTATTAGGGTCATGTAGAGTGTATCAAGAGAGAATTAATCTTGGCTGTTTGATATTACATGCATGGTTAAGATTAGTTTTAAGTGAACCAATTTCTATCATAGTGTTCGGAGCTCAAATCCTGGGTAAGCAACTGTGTTAAATACTCGGAAGCAGACCTTTTAAAATCTCAATCATCCATGTTTGTATGGTTAAAATTAGCTCCTCTTAGCTCTCATGCTCGTACTTGACAGGCCTCTTACACACTTATGTCAGCTTAGAGTTTTAGAATCAATACACTTTTTTTAATTGATGTTTGAGACTATTAAAGTAAAAAAGGGGTTTTTTGATTTTTTTTCTTGTTGAATTAGTCTGGAAATGAATTTGCTTAAAGAGTAGTCCTTTTAGAAAATTTGATTGTGGCTGGGTAAAAGTTGGTTGCATGTCACAGATATACACTGCACCTGGGTTTGATGGGCGAAGTTGAAGTTAGTAAGGGAATTTGATATCGTGATTTAGATGAGGAGTGCAAATCCATATGTTTGTTACTGCACTGCATGAGAAAAACCTTGGAAGTGAAATGCTGATGTTGGTCCTTCTTACTATTCAGTTGGCCCCATAATCATTTCTTTCCTATTTCATAACTCTCCAGAAAAAAAATGTAAGGCAACACTAAGTTCATTTGACATTGAAACTTTTTTGTCACTTGTGAATGTGAAACAGCTCTTTTTATCAAGCAAATTGAGCAATGAAATCAATTGTAGCATGAGCCTTTTCAGGATGTTGTTCTGTTATGACGATGTTGTTAAATAACTGTTATAGTGCTCCCATAATGCTCAACATGGTGATTTTCAACCCCTCTGCCTTAGGCAATTTGTGAAGGGAGGAACACAATGGTAGTGCCATAGGCTTTGCAATGGCGGTGTCATTGGTGGAATTTTGGTCTTCTACGATATACTGCTATTGATAACCTTGACTGCATATGTTATTTTTCTCTTATACTAGCGAGCATGAGTTTCCATGTCAAATTGTAACAAAAGGTTAAACTAATTTGTGTATCAGTTGTCTTGTTGGGTATAAACTACATACATGGATTAATCAGCAATATTGAGATCTATCTGAAACAAAGTTTAAATAAAATCGTTTGAGTAATGCCTTTAATGGTTTGTCCTAAAACTAACTTAGGTTCCTAGTACTCCTTCTTTTAATTCGGATGTCTTCGATTTGATTCAATTTTATTTGGAATCTCGCAGTCTTCTCGAATGGCTTAATTATGTAAGCCAAGTGCATTATCTTTCCCTCGCTTGGTAGCACATAATTTGTTTTGGGCATATTCATTTTTTATATTTTTTTCTATGCCCCCTCATACACCTCAACACTTCTTTCTTGCTTTTTTTTAACACTTTCTTTTTCAACTCAACACACTATTATGGAGCACTGTTGGTTTTATACTGTTGGAAATAATATCAGTTAATGTACTTAAAAACAGTATGTTCATGTATGATGTATCACATTCACATAATAACATGCACTTAATGTAGATCAGCTTCTAGGAAGTTGCACTTAATTAATAGTAGCCTAGGAAATAGTCTCCACTAAGTCTACTAAGAGATCATATATATGGTCGGTATATACAGAACCTGTGCATACTACATTCTCTTGAATAACAAAGCATTTTCATTCTCTTGAGCTCTCTCTTTTACGATAAATTCTCCCCACCTGAATTCTACATGTAAATGTCGCAATTTGATAAAGTTTTAATTTGAGATTGATAGGAACTTACCAAATTATGTTTGAAGTGTTTCTTTGTTACTACACCAACTCAAATTGTTGGTGTGACATCCTCATCAATCTTCCCTGTCTCCTTGTAAGAAGGATCCGATTTCAATGTACTTAAACTATGCAACTAATTTCACCTCCAAAAGATTGCTAACTCAAAAGGAAAGATAGTGTACAACTTGGGAGGATTAAAAATCTTCCAAAAAGAGAAAAAGAAAACAAAAAAATGTCAAGCTTAATCAACTAAAATCACGCAATTAAGTACAGGAATGATAAATGTTAAAATAAGCCAAACTAGAATGACATTATTAATATTTTTGTGAATGCATTTGCATTTTAGAAGTGGATTTTTTTTTTAAATCAAGATTGTAAATTCATGTTGTCATCAATCCTCAAATTATTTGAAATTTTGGTTAAATTCGGGGGCTAAATGTTTGGCTGTTGACTTGTTTATTTCCCTCCTTTTAATTTTTGTGCGTTTAAGATAGAATTTTATTTTTCTGTCTTTTCTTCAGTCCTAAATGGGAAGCCTCACCAAATCTGTGTTTTTAATACTGGAAGGAATATTTATATTTTTAGTTGTTAACCCTCTAATTCGTTCAGAGAAAGTAGAGATGCAAAGAAAGTGGACAATGAATCTTAGAACAACCTGAAAGATGAAATGGGAAATTGTTCAACGAGATTTGTTTTAATTGCTTATTTTGCAAAGAAAATATTTTTCTTTTCCAATTTCTGTCTAAGTTTGACTGTTTGTTGTGTCAGGCTCTTGAAGCTCCTAGGGAGCCTCGGCGACCCAAAACTCACTGGGACCATGTCTTAGAAGAAATGGTGTGGTTATCAAAGGTACCCACCCACTAGTTTCACCTTCAAAATCTATAATGTGCAGTGTTCTATATTTTATTTTGTATGATTTTACATGCTGTTCTTTGTTTTGCAGGATTTTGAATCAGAGAGGAAATGGAAATTAGCTCAGGCAAAGAAAGTAGCTCTCAGAGCCAGCAAAGGCATGATAGATCAGGCTACAAGAGGTGAAAAGAAGATGAAGGTGCCGATCTCTCTTCTATAAATGAAAGCACTGATATCCTGCATAGTTATTGATGCCGTATTTGTATTATTATAAGCTACAGAAAGCATAATTCGGTGATTGCATGCTTCTTTTATTCTCCACTGTTTTGTTGTGTGATGAAAGCTGCATCTTGTACAGGAAGAAGAACATCGGCTAAGAAAGGTTGCACTAAATATTTCTAAGGATGTTAAGAAATTCTGGACAAAAATAGAAAAGCTGGTAATATTTTTTTTCTCAATTGATTTGTTTGCTGGCATAGTTTTTGGAATTTCTATTTGATGATCTTCATTTCATCATCTATTATTATACCAGGTTCTTTACAAACATCAAATGGAACTCGATGAGAAGAAGAAAAAGGCTCTTGACAAACAGCTTGAGTTTTTATTAGGGCAAACCGAGAGGTTGGTTCCCTTTAATTTTTTTCACTTATGTTTTATGGAAACTGGCAGCCCGCTCGACTTTGTTGTTCTTATCTTTTAAGTATATATTGTTTTCAGGTACTCAACAATGCTGGCAGAAAATCTTGTGGATACTCATAAATCAGGAGAGAATAATTCTGCAGAGCATCACATGAGTATTCAACACAAGGATGTACATGGAGATGTTATTAATGAACCTAAGGAAGCTGATGTTGGTAGGTAGAGAGACATATCTTTGAAGTTATAATTGGAACCACCTTTTTCTAACTTAATTCAATTGTAGTGGAGTATCAATCAGATGCCGCTGACAATGATGATGAATATGATGTACAATCTGATGATGAATCGGTAATTCTTTTTCAAATAATGTTCTTTTTATTATTGCCACACTGTCATAAAACAAGACTTTTTGGGCATGTTGTTTGTGAAGGCAACTTTTATTTACAAAAACCTAGATAAAGGTTCAATTTACTTTTTTTAATATTTATTTCATTATCATATCAAGTTTATATTAGTATGGAATAAGTAAAATATGGTTTTGTTAATCTGCTCATTGTGTTTTTGACTGAAGTCCTTATTTTTGAAAAAAACAATTCAAGAATTCTGTTGCATGAAAAGGAGAATTAGATAGGTTTTTTTTGGGAAATTAATCGAAGAAATAATCTGCTATCTAGTTGTTTTACTGAAAAAATGTAACAACTTTGGGATAGTGTGGATATGTGAAGTTCCACTACCACAGATACTGTTTCATTTTCTTCGTAAAATCACCTATAGTAGAGTGTGTTGTATTCCTGTATTATTATGGAGTAATTTATTTTGCAGAATCTTTTTTGCATTCTCGATAATATGTAAGTCAGAATATTTATTGCTATGATTATTAGAAGGTTATCAAAAAAATATTCTTGGGTATCTTTTATTTCTAGGAAAGTTACATTGTCATGTCCATACAGTTTTTCCCCATGCTAAGTAGGTGGGAAAGTTATATTCCCATGGGAATGTGAGAAGTTATTTTCTAACCCCACTATACCAATTTTAATTGTTTTATTTTAATTATTTTGAAATTTAAAAGGTATGTTAGGAATATTAAAAGTTAACCAAATGTATTTTTTAGATATGTCAAGAATAACTTTCTGGTTACAGTATTCTTGGGAATGCAACATTTTAACTTGAAACAAATGCCCTTTATGTTTTGTACTTTATTTGTTTAAAAAAGGCAACACATAGTGTTCTTTCTGCACTTTCTAATTGTTGCATTGTTGACTTAGTCATGTGCATACTAGATATATCTTTAATATACTTTATGCATTTCCTAGATGCAACACTGTTAATTTTTCCGTGTAGATTGCTGAAGTTTTCTCAATAATGTGTTTCATTTGAAAGCTGAACATCTCTGTGTTTTTTACCTGATTATTTCTTCTGGTGTTTTAATGGGTGAAGATTGGACCAAATCCATTTATGGACTTATGATAATTATCGTACTGTTTGCAGGAGGACGATGAGCGAACAATTGAGCAAGATGAGGCTTTTATTACTAAAGAAGAGAGACAAGAGGAATTGGAAGCTTTGCATAATGAAATGGATCTTCCAATTGAGGAGTTACTCAAACGTTATGCAGGGGAGAAAGGTTAGATTTATTTATTTTTAAAATTCTTTAGAATAAAAGAGAGAGGGGAAAGGCCAATTTGTTGTATGAACCATCCCCTTTTTTGTTTTCTGGGATTCTGAGTTATTCTCAGTTTCTCATCTAAGGAAGCAAATATAGAACAGGAAAGGGAAGATGGTTATAGGTGGTAGCTAGGATAGTGCGACATGTACCTTTCTGCAAGTGAACCGTAAGCTTTACCTTATACATATATTGTGATTACCTTATGAACCATTGGAGCATTTATGCCATTGTTTATTTCACTATTAGGTGAATCTGTGATGAAAGAAAGTAGTCCAGAGCATAGTGAAGATGTTGAGAAAATAGTTAGAACAACTGGTGATGGTAAGAAAGGATTAGAATCAGGTATGAGCCCCCATTTTCTTTGCACTAGTTATACTTGTTTCTGACATAGATCATGGTTAATATATTACAGAAAATGGTGATGATCATTTATCTGTTAGCAAAATTGATCCAAACAACTCCAGCATGGTCTCTGGTCGACGTTGTGTAAGTTGTATGTGTTTAGTTTTACCACTTTGAATATCAGAGGTGAGTTAAAGACTTAGTGTAATGCTAATTTTTTAATAACAGGATGAAAGTAATGGTGATGTTGCTACACCGACAAACAATCTATCTCAATGTGAGGATGGTCAATCTGAAAATCTAAAAGGGGTTCCCAGTGAGACAGCCAATGAAGATTTTGCATATGATTTTACTGATGAAGAGGTGATAATTAACTTAATTTTATTTTAAGCCAAACATGTATCCATTATAATTAATTTCCCATCATTTATGGATCTATAGATCTGACTCCTATATGGCACAACATCTTCATAATTGATGGAGCCATTATGTTCTAGAATAATCCACCAGACAATGTAAGTGGGCACTTGTTTGATAACATGGTATATGTTCACATCATCTCTCCCTTGCTCTCTATCTTCTTCCTTCACTCTCTCTCTCCCCCACAACTCACAAATTTTGGAAAAATGACTCCAAAGTGAAGATGTTTATCTAAATATAAGATACTCCTCTTTAGTCCTTTGGGCTCTGTTGGACGTAACATGTAGATAAGTTTTTCACTGCTGTTAGAAAGTCTGAAAATTGTTTATTGCAAATGCTAAATTCTCATACAATGAATCTACAATTCGGTCATCTTTGGAAATTGGTGGACCTTCTAGCTAGTGGATCTGTAGCCATTTAGAAATAACAAGTCTATGTACTGGGTTTTTATCTAGATTTTAGAAGCTAGCAGACTCTGTGCCCGTAATGATTCATCATTAGCAATATGAATGACTTTAAAATGGTTGGGAGGGCTACGATCACAACCACGCCCATAGTGGTGAAGGTGTCGTAGTGATCTGTGGTTTTGCTTGCAAGGAAAATAAATGATATAATATATTAATACATGTTGAAAGCTATAGCATGTAATAATACAAATCACTGGAGAATCAGCTTGATCAGGTGACCCCGTTGGTAATGGCTGACTCCTATGAACAAGTTGCGGTTCATCTTCACCGTAATTTGTATGGTTCATCTTAATTAGTGTAAGATTGTAGAATTGGTGTTCTCTTAAGTAATGAATTGGGTAGTTTTGGTGGACAATTAGCATCCATGCGGGAGACGGGTGCATAAAGCACATGGTGTTGGCAGTAGTTATCTAAAATTCTGTGTGTTAAGTTGCAGTGGGGAGAGATTGAACATCATCATAGGTTGGCCTTTGGGTTTTAAACAAAATAGGGTTGTTCTAATTATAGTAGAGTAGAGCTGAGCAGTCCAAGACTGCTGTGGGATTGAAATAGTGGAGCAGTTTTCAATAGCGGTTGTAACAGTGACCAAATTAGTGCCTTTTTGCAAGCAATTGTAATGCTGGAACATACAGGCTTAAAAACCCTATTTTACCCTTGGAAGACCATTGTTTAGGGCTTATTTGGGTAAAATATTCCATAAAAATGTTATCCGTCTCTGTTTTCACCACTAGTCCTTCACAAATTATGAGGCTATCTATGTTCCGATTTTTCTTCTTCTGTCTTCCCACCTAGTTTACATTATGCTTAATTTTTCATCTAATTTGTTATGTTCTTTTTTCTATTAATTTAACCATAATTGTTCATTTTTTTACTTCATTGCTATGTTCCTATTGCTCCTAGACTGATAGTGATTGTGTGTAAACCATGTTTTATTATTTATCATGAGTTTCTTTAATTTTGTTTTTAAGTTTTTATGTTTGAAATAATTTTATTTTGTATTAGAATGTTTAGAATTGTGATCATCATGCTTCCTGCTACTGCACTTGGGCATTTTCAGAGTTAGGTGCTATGCCAGATATCCAAGATTTATAACTATGGTTTAATCAGTTGGATATATTTTTTCCACCCACATCAACTCATCAGGGTTGTTCTTTGTAACTAATTATGGTACAATGTAAGGGTCTCATCAAAGTATTCTGTCATTCTCGCTAATTAAGTTAGCTAGTAGGAAAATATTATTGAACCAGGGGGAACTTATGGCATAAAATTCTTGGGACATTAATAAGGGGTGACTTGACACATGAGCTGTGGAAAGTTCCAACACATGTTCAACTGTTATGGTTTTGGTGACAAGCACTCTTTATGCCTTTTCCTTGCACCTTTTTTTGTGGACAAATGTTCTATTTTTAATTCCTTTGGCTTTGTTCCTTACATCTACTCTGAATATTTGTCAGGAAGATGGTGACTTTTTGCTTGGCACAGAAGAAAAGGTAATAATATATTTGAGGATAGAATTGCTATCATTTTCAGACCAGTTGAGTTTGTTTCAATTAGTTTTGATCATCAATGAAGGTGTGGTTGGTAGTTTTATGTTTGCTGTTTTCACTGTGTCAGTTGTGTGTTGTTGGCCCCTATATTATTTCTGTTGCAGATGTTGCATGTCTAAAATGTTCAAAGAGTTCGCAAAGTGATGGCTGCATCTTTGTTCTTTCAGACATGTACTCTGTTTTAATAGTGACATTGGCATAATGTATGAAGTTGTGAATTGTGTGTTACAGACATAAATTAAAAGGGCGCATTTTAATACAGTTGCACACACTTGGCCCTTTGGTGCTTATAAATTATCAATTAATTTCTATTGGTTGACTGATAATCTTGGAGATGCCTTCTAGTTGTTGTGGACCTTACTACCTCTGCAAGGTCTCTGGGATAGGATTCAAGTCCTATTCCCAAGGCAGATAGCTGATTTATCTTTGCCCTTATCCTAACTATTATTTGTTCTGATGCATTTTTCTTATTCTCAAGTGTGGTGTCTGTACAAATACCCAGCTTAGCTTTGTTGTATTTTTCAGCCGCATGATAACATAGTTAGACATCAAGTATGGTATTTTCAGTTGAGTGCTGTGGCGTGGGTAAATCTCTATGGAGGGATTTTTTTCCTTATGTGTGTTATAGTTTCTGTTAGCATGTGCATGTATCAAGCCTCTGCTCATGGAGAGAGGTGAGGTTTAGCTAGTAGTTAAATGACTCAATATGATGTGATCTGCCGCTAGACCAAGCCTTTCCTTTATATATTTCAAATCCAAATGCATTATGAAAGGTAGTCAAATTTTAGTATCGTTCCATACTAATTTGAAGTCAATTTTTGTTGAATATTACTGTGTTAGTTTGGATTTTATATTAAAGAAATTTTTGGCACTGTTAATCAATTGTTCAACTTTTTTGAAGGTTTTGCCTATTTACCATTTTTCAATTCTTGGTTGTCAATTTTATGTCTTAACCTATTTAAAAAATGTTCAGGATGATGAAACAACCTTATCGGAGGAGGAAAAACTGGAAAGAGTTGATGCAATAGATCCCAATGATGAGGTTAAAAGCTAACCCGCCTGTCCTTCTACAATGTTATTTCTGAATACTACTACTAATATAGAATTTCCTCCCATATACGTTGTATCCAGTCTGCTTGGTTTATATATATGTATATATTCCAATGTTACTCTTCATGACAACTGTTATTTGTAGATTGCATTATTACAAAAAGAGAGTGACATGCCTGTTGAGGAATTGCTTGCAAGGTATAAAAGGGTAAGCGGAATTCACCTCTAATTGTTATTGATGGCTTGATTCCTTAGTACATTGATTTTTATTTCCCCCTTCACCCCTTGTTAGGACCTGAGTGACAACGAAGATGGGGGATATGAATCTGACTATGCTTCTGCTTTATCCGAAGACCATTCAGATTCTCCTGTTCATGAAGATGCTGGGCAAAAGGATTCTTCCATTCCTATGGATGAAGATATCAAGTCTGGTGAGCACCTGGCTACCATACAGTCCCAGGCAGATGAACATTGGGAATCACCTCATGAAAATTTGGATCAGAGAGAAAGCGAGCATATAATTGCTGATGCAGCTGCTGCTGCAAGATCAGCACAACCTACTGGAAACACCTTCTCCACAACTAATGTGCGTACAAAGTTCCCTTTTCTACTCAAGTACTCTCTTCGCGAGTATCAACATATTGGATTGGATTGGCTTGTCACGATGTATGAAAAAAGACTGAATGGAATTTTGGCGGATGAAATGGGTCTAGGTAAAACAATTATGACTATATCTTTGCTTGCACATCTTGCTTGTGAAAAAGGGATTTGGGGTCCACATTTAATTGTGGTACCAACTAGTGTAATGCTTAACTGGGAGACCGAATTTCTGAAATGGTGTCCTGCCTTTAAAATTTTGACTTATTTTGGAAGTGCGAAGGAGCGAAAACTTAAAAGGCAAGGATGGTTAAAACCAAACTCATTTCATGTATGCATAACAACTTATAGATTAGTTATTCAGGACTCCAAAGTTTTCAAGCGCAAAAAGTGGAAATACTTGATCTTAGATGAAGCTCATCTCATTAAAAACTGGAAATCACAAAGGTGGCAGACACTCTTGAATTTCAATTCAAAACGGAGGATTCTCTTGACTGGTACGCCACTACAAAACGATCTCATGGAACTGTGGTCTCTCATGCATTTCTTAATGCCCCATGTTTTCCAGTCGCATCAAGAGTTTAAGGATTGGTTTAGTAATCCTATATCAGGGATGGTAGAGGGAGAAGAAAAAATTAATAAGGAGGTTGTTGACCGCCTGCACAATGTCCTTCGTCCCTTTTTACTCCGTCGACTAAAGCGAGATGTGGAAAAGCAACTTCCAATGAAGCATGAACATGTCATATATTGTAGATTATCAAAGAGGCAGCGGAATTTGTACGAGGATTTCATTGCTAGCTCAGAGACTCAAGCAACTCTTGCAAGTGCCAATTTTTTTGGGATGATTAGTATTATCATGCAACTTCGTAAAGTTTGCAATCATCCTGACCTATTTGAGGGTCGTCCGATTGTCAGTTCTTTTGATATTTGTGGTATTGATATTCAATTAAGTTCTTCTGTTTGCACTATGCTTTTGCCTAGCCCCTTTTCAGTGGTGGACCTTAGAGGATTGGGTCTTTTATTCACTGATCTTGACTATAGCATGGCTGCTTGGGAAAGTGATGAAGTACAAGCTATTGAGACCCCTGCAACCTCAATCATGGAACGTTCTGATATAGATGAGCTAGAAGTAATTAGGCCACTGAAATATCAAAACAAGTTGCAAGGAACAAACATTTTTGAAGACATCCAAAGGAAAATCTGGGAAGAGAGGCTAAACCAAGCAAAGGAACGTGCAGCAGCTATTGCATGGTGGAACTCCTTGAGATGTAAAAAAAGACCTATGTATTCAACAACTCTGAGGGATCTTGTTACCTTAAGACATCCTGTATATGATATTCATCAGGTGAAAGCAAACCCTGCTTCGTACATGTACTCAACAAAGCTAGCTGACATTGTTCTCTCCCCCATTGAACGATTTCAAAAGATAACTGACGTGGTTGAAAGCTTCATGTTTGCAATTCCAGCTGCACGGGCACCCTCTCCTGTTTGTTGGTGCAGTACGAGTGAGACAAATGTGTTTCTGCAGCCATCTTACAAGCAGCAATGCTCTGAAGTTTTGTTACCGCTACTGTCACCAATCCGACTTGCAATTGTTCGCCGACAAGTGTATTTCCCTGATAGGCGTCTTATACAATTTGACTGTGGGAAACTGCAGGAACTGGCAAATTTGTTGAGAAAATTAAAATCTGAAGGTCACCGAGCTTTGATATTCACCCAGATGACAAAGATGCTTGACATATTAGAGGCATTCATTAATTTGTATGGCTATACATACATGCGCTTAGATGGATCAACCCAACCGGAGGAGAGACAGACCTTAATGCAGCGCTTTAACACAAACCCCAAATATTTTCTTTTCATCTTGTCAACCCGTAGTGGGGGTGTTGGTATCAATCTAGTTGGAGCTGACACAGTTATTTTTTATGATAGTGACTGGAATCCTGCTATGGATCAACAGGCACAAGATCGATGCCACAGAATTGGTCAGACACGGGAAGTTCATATTTATAGATTGATTAGTGACAGCACCATTGAGGAGAATATTTTGAAGAAAGCAAATCAGAAGCGTGCACTTGATAATTTAGTTATACAAAGTGGGGCTTATAATACTGAGTTCTTCAAGAAGCTCGATCCTATGGAAATATTTTCAGGTCATAGAACACTTTCAATAAAAAATATGCCGAAGGAGAAAAACCAGAACAATGGGGAAGTTTCTGTAACGAATGCAGATGTAGAGGCTGCATTGAAATGTGTTGAAGATGAGGCAGATTACATGGCTTTGAAGAAAGTTGAACTGGAAGAAGCTGTGGACAACCAGGAGTTTACCGAAGAAGCCATTGGGAGACTTGAAGAGGATGAATATGTAAATGAAGATGATGAAACTGCAGAATTAGGTGATTCTGTTTCGAACTTAAATAAAGAGAATGCATTACTGTTAAATGGAAGTGATCATAAGGAAGATAGACCACCAAACTCTGTTGCTGTCAAAGAAGATGATGCTGATGTTCTGGCTGATGTCAAACAGATGGCTGCAGCTGCTGCTGCAGCTGGACAAGCTATCTCAGCATTTGAAAATGAGCTACGCCCTATTGATCGATATGCCATTCGCTTTCTGGAACTGTGGGATCCAATTATAGATAAAACAGCCTTGGAATCTGAAGTCAGAATTGAGGACACAGAATGGGAGTTGGATCGTATCGAAAAGTACAAGGAAGAGATGGAGGCTGAAATCGATGAAGATGAGGAACCTCTTGTTTATGAAAGTATGCTCCACATTGCTCTCTTTGCTTCATAACATTTGAAATTATTGTTAGTGTTTATAAATGTTAAAGTTGATGTCATTATATTAGATCTCATGAAAGAGTGATTAACCATGATAGTATCCAAATAACTGACTCTAGCATAGTTTAGTAGGTCTGTGAAAGTGAAACTATAAAACATGCTATAAGTAACTTGTAGTTCGTTTTCCTCCATGCGTTCATTACACCTGAAACCTTATATTACTGTGTAATAATTATCCTGGTGCGTTGTTATCCTTCTACATTGAATTATAAAATTTTATTTATGGTTGGTTTCCAGTGCTTTAAGTGTTTGGTATATTTATTGACTCATTCAGGGGTGGTTTGTTACAAATGTTTTCTTAAAGGTCTTTAGCTTGTATGAGTGAAATAGTTGTGACTTGTGAGATTGAACACTATTTTTGTCTACGTAATAGGCTGGGATGCTGATTTTGCAACAATGGCCTACCGGCAGCAAGTAGAGGCCTTGGCTCAACATCAGGTGTGTTGAGTGAACTTTGATTATTTTTTCCTGCTCTACGATTTGGAATGAGTATTAATATCTTCCTTTTTGTGATTTTATAGTTGATGGAGGAACTCGAATATGAAGCTAGACTGAAAGAAGCCGAGGAAGAAGCTTGTGATTCTAAAAAGTAGGCCAGCTCTGAACTTTGATAATCTCCTTCCCATCACTTGCTTTCAAAATAGAGTATCTAACATTCATATGAAAACAGCTATTTGCACTTTGTAACTGTAATATTGTTATACATACAAACTAAGTTTTGGTGGGGGATGGGATTTTGACATAATACTTTCTTTAGAAAGTCTCTTTTGAATGTTTCTTCTGCAGTTTTACTTGTAAGAGTTTGAAATACATGAAAACTTTTCTATTGTAACAAGGTAAAACCCTAAATAAGAAAATACCTGAGAATGCTATATTGTTCCTTTCTTTCCACAGGACAACACCAGGGGATTTGAAGCCCAAACCTAAAAAGAAACCTAAGAAGGCAAAGTTCAAATCTCTAAAGAAAGGATCTTTAACATCTGGCTTGAAACCTGTGAAAGAAGAGTCACAAGCAGAGCCAATGAACATAGATGATGAGGATGTCACTGCTCTGGATTTTGTGTCTCCAAATTCAACCATGCAGAAAAAACGTAAGTCTAAAGTAAGAACTGACGGTGAAGAAAAGAGACTTAAGAAGTCCAAAAAGTTCAAGAGGGATCATCATGACATTTATGCGTCCGATTTAGAATCCAACGCTTTAGTTGTCCAATATGAACATTCAGAATCAAAGACTTGTGATAGTCTGGTTGATTTGGAACAGAAAACAGCAGGCAGGGGTAAGATGGGAGGAAAAATATCCATCACTCCTATGCCTGTAAAACGGATCTGGACGATAAAGCCAGAAAAAATGAGAAAGGGAAATCATTGGTCCAAAGATTGTATTCCATCAGCTGATTTTTGGCTGGCTCAGGAGGATGCAATACTATGTGCTGTTGTTCATGAATATGGCCCTAACTGGAGTTTGGTTAGTGATATTCTTAATAGCATGACTGCTGGTGGGTCATACAGGGGGAGATATCGACATCCTGTCCATTGCTGTGAGCGGTTTAGAGAACTATTCCAGAAGAATGTCTTGTTGATGGACAATGCAAATAATGAGAAGATCATCACTCCTGGTTCTGGAAAGGCTCTTCTTAAAGTTACAGAGGTTAGACGAGCAATGCTAGGTTTTAGCACATCTATTTCATGTCCACGATATTTTTTTCTTTGCACGTGGTGGTGACCTTATCTACATGGCTTCATTTCATTTGGAGTAGATTACAACTTTTATTTACTATTTATGATATAAAAAGTTTTTGACCATTCCTATTATGCATTAATCATCCCAAAATTGATAATTGCAAACGAAAAACCATTTTTTTCTCACATCTAGTCTCTTTTGGCAGGATAACATACGGATGCTGTTAGATGTTGCTTCTGAGCAGGTAAATAGGGAGTTGCTGCTGCAGAAGCATTTTTTTGCATTGCTTTCATCTGCCTGGAAGGTGGCATCACATGTTGACCGCAGGCAAAATCCATCACCCACCTGTAATGGTCTCTATTTCGATCAGAGTCATTTTACTTCCATATGCCAGCCTTCGCAAAATTCCTTGAAGAAATCCTCTGAAAGGATGCCATTTGCAAATTTGGCCCAGAGTAAGAAGTTAGTTGCAGCTGCACTTGATGATACCACATCTGGGCAAGTGAATGACAGAGTCATCCTCTCTAACCAAGGAGACGGCATGCCAATGAGTGCAGATCAGCTGGATATAACTCTGGAATTCCCAAAAGAGGAGAGTGATGTCTTAGCTTTGTTTCCTTCTGTTATAAATTTATCGATACATGGGACTGAACCAGCAGCATCTTTAAGTAAGCAAACAGGAGAAGATGACTTTAAAGTTGGTCTGTTCATTGCTGAGAATCGTTTCAGGTATGGCTGAATATGGATTTTAGTTTTATGGTTTGACTTGTGATGATAATGGTAGTGAATAGTACTTTTATTTTTGGTGCTGATGTAAGAGACCTAGAGCCCAGAACAGGAAACAACACCGAGTCTTGAAATAAGGGGCCAAAAGGCAAGAACAAGAAACAAAACTGAGTACTGGTAGAGAGAATTAGTTCATTTCATTGCAGGCATTTGGTTCAGTAGTTTATAGGATGTCCTAATTTCAGTAGGAATCTATTTTTCATAAATTTTGATATCTAATTGCATCCCTTGTGGTAAGTTTATATTGTTGTCATTATTCTTTTTGGCTCCTTCATTGTGAGGCACAAATCAGTGGCGAAGTAGAAATTTTCCTGGATTTAGGTAGCAACCGCCGGACTGATGTTAGGGATTGGGAATTATTATGCCTGTCAGTTACTATAAGTTTGTTATATGCAAATTCCGTTGTATTGATCCTTAGAAGAATTAATTGAGTGTTGGCTTGTGCTTTTAACTGTGCAGTAATCTGTTTTCTTATATAATTAGCAGTCTTGTGAATAGTCTTTGCTTGATGAGGTGAGATCTGCTCATGTTGTCCTTTTCTTCTTGGTCTACTTATTATATTCATGTTACGCTGAAACTAAACTTCTAATTTGAGAATTCATTATTACATGTTCAACTTATGATTTAACCTGTAAAATATTTGCTCTTTTGCTGTCACACTATGCATGGTTGAATTTTAGTCGTAGTTTCCTCTTGGTAACTATGTTTGCATCAAATAAATCCGTCATTGCGTTTTGTTGGCCATTGCTCTTTTCACACAACAAAAGTATCATTTTAAACAATTGGTGTAGTGTGTAACTGTTTTGATCAAGCTGTAATGTCAATTAAGTTTCTTTACCCAAGTCCTTAGTCTATGATCATTCTTTTTTTTGGTTATTGTTGGAAAGCTGCTAATGGTGTTTTCTCCTTTATTCCTACCCTCAGGGAGGCAACAAGAATTTGTGAAGAAGACATCTCTGGATGGGCATCATCTGCGTTCCCAACCAGTGATGCAAGATCTCGACCTGGATCCAGGATACAATCATCTGGAAAGCAGAAGTCTTCCATATCTGACTCTGCTAAGCCTTCTAGGTCGAAGTCCAAAAGAGCTTCAATTGATCCTAGCGAAATGCCTCACCATCAGGCTGACTCAATATTCCAGTCAGTGCCATCACTTAAGGATCTGAGATTTGATCTTGCATCGTTCACTACAGATGAAGTTGGACTTAATGCTGTGGATAGATGTTTCCCCTTTGACTTGAATGGGGAAAGTTCATGGGAAATGGAGGGTGTTGGAATGATCCCACATGATTATGTTACTGGTTTAATCTCAGACCTTGATGATTTGTACTTCATTTCCTGAATATACTGACATTAGATGAGAGGATCAAATGAAGCCTTAAATGCAGTTTTGAATGACCTTTGGCGGACAGTGGCATAATACTGTCAGGTTAGTCTTGATGAGTTAATGAATTGCCGTTGGCTTACAATTGAATTGGAACGATACGTTCTGACGGTTCTCTCGTAGGCATACCATTTTGGGTATACAGACAAGACAAACAGTTCAGAGGCAAGCATGCTGAAGGTTTCCAAATGAAAAAATATAGAGATGTAGAATGATGTCAATAATTTAATTTCTTACTCGGAATTATGTATTGGCTTGGGAGTTCAGCTCAAATTTGACAGCGTCATTCTCCCATAGATCGGTACTCATTGGTAAGAAAGCCTTCATTTTTTCTCCCCTCTAATGGTCACACGGATTTTCCTGAGATGTTTTGCATGCACACGTACATATGTTCTTAGCTGGGGCATGCATGGGGTTTAGTGCTTTACCTGACAATATTTTGTTATGGAAGCAGAACGAAGTAGTTTTTTAGTGGCTAGTTCATCAGTCCCATTCATTTATAACACTACTTTAAATTATTTAACATTAGGTTTACACCATCTACAAGTCTACATGCTTGGAGTCTAATACATATTTTAGAATGGTGTTTATTCTTTCTTGGTTCAAGGAACGATGTTATGTGATTCTAAGATCCCAATATGCAAGCCAAGTTAACCAGTTTCAAACGAAATGTTTCGCTTTTTATGTGATGACCCACATGACGACCTGAATTTGTTGGAACCATTCCCCAATGCAAACAGTATTTTTTGAACAGCAGACCAGTCGAGGGTTTATGTAATTTCATTGTCCGCACTGGAGCAATCTGATTGTTTTATATCATAGCAACAAAGTTAGTTTAATACCAGTCTTATGATACCTTAGTGCTTTACAGTTTATAATTTAAGCAACTCCTTTTGCTGTAACAAAAAAAGTCTCATCAAATAGGCCCCACAGGTCACACCACATTTATTTCTCATCAATCTTTGTTTTTATTTTTAAATTTTCTATGATCTTGATTTGTTTTTCCATTGTATGCAACGATTCCTTGTCCGAATGTCATGAAAAAGTCCGTTAGCCGCGAAATATTAAGCTCGTGGAATGTACGATACTCTTGAAATCAAGAGAGAAACCTGGCTTATTTTTTCATTGCTTGATTATTTTCATCAATTCGTGATTGGTATCTTGATTTTTTATAACTTCACTGTTTGTTTCACAGTTTCTTGTTCCCTCGAAATATAGCTTTGTTGATTGCAGGTTTGATGAGATTGTATACGATTTTTAGTTTATGTAACTTTGAGATGCAATACATTATGTTTGTGTTGCACATCTAAACTAGCAGAACAGAACATTGGCACGAAATATAATTGTGATAAACGAATTTGTTGAATTCGTAGTTATTTACAACTTAAATTTAACGTAGATGCAAAATTAATAAATAACATTGTTATCAATCGTATCTTTTGGAAGATTTCTTTATAAACAATTTTATTGCGTTGTACAATGAGAATCATGGTCATCACATTAAACTCTTCAACCCTTTTGGTTTTGGTTTTGTTTGATTTGGCATTTATTTAATTGGCACCGCAAGTAGTATAACCAATGGAAGTGACAATGTTGAAATTTCAAGTTAAATGATCATACGGTATTGAATTCACTTGAGAGATACAACTCTTTTCCAACAGGGATCCCATTCTCAACAATTTTACACCCAATTTCTTGACTGTTAGCATTGTTATATTGTATTTCAGGAGTGATTAGTTATTTTACAAAATAACTTTTTTTAAAAGAAAAACTCTATAATTCATCCTCCGCTCAAAATCAAAATATATAATCGTTATATTGCATGGAATATCAAGATTTATCATCAACATGGCATGCATACCATTTTAAAGAACTAATTTCTTGATAAAATAAATGCTAAAACAGCTTATACTATTTAAAAAATAATTCTAGGTCAATCAACATCAATTCCAACTTGTAAACTCATTCTCCAGTGTCAATTTTTTTCTATCAAATCTGTCAACTAACATATACTTTATATTTACCAGAAAATAATTACACTGATTGATTCAACTGCATCAAACGTTGGTAAAAGAGTTTATTTATCAAGGAAATTGATGGAATCACATTTTTCTTGCAAATTCTTGTATGTGAAAGCACTATATTTGCAACTGTATCAACAAATGGTTGCATTAATAGGTAGGAATCTCGATATTAATAGGAAAAAAGTGAGTGAATTCTTTGGATAAAAGGAAGACAGTCAAAAGTGAGGATGGATTTGAGAAAATTTATAAATTTGTGAGTAATTTGATTGATGTAATAGATTTAAAAAATTATAACATGATATATTTCTTGAATGATTTTTTTTTATAAATTAATTTTAATTAAATATAAAATTATTATTATATAATTATATATTATTATATTATAATTATTATTTAATTTTATTATTATTATTTAATTTTATTATTATTATTATTTATTCCTATTTTATTATTACTATTATAATTTAGTAATTTATTATTATTATTAATTTTATTAATTTTATGTTTATTATATTATGTAATATAATTAATTATACTACTTATATAACATAACATTTTATTTTTTATTTTTTATATCAGCACTTAGATAACATAACATACCATGATATGCAATGTAACATAAATATGTTAAATACGTAATTTGATATATTTAATGTAACTTTCTTCATCTTTCATCTTATAATTAAGGGAAAATGAAAATCATATCTCACTGTATTTTTGTCGTCGTTTTTTTCGTCAATCAATAAATACAAACACATACATTTACCACTTTTTCTTTTGGATCTATACTACATTTGTAGAAAAACATTAAAGTCACAAAGAAGGAGGAAAGATTGGATGTGCAAGCATAATTTTAAAAGTTTTGAATGAGGAATACACTTTAGAAACAAGGGAAGATTTGAAACATACTCTTACGCTTATATGATTTAAATGTAATATTTTGTGGAAGTAGATAACAACATGCAAATTCAAATACATTAACTATTTTCACTATTACTATACTCAACATGCATAGTGAGTGTCTTATCGTTTTGATCTAATATATCATTAAATTTTATCGAATCTTTTTTAACCTACATCCTATTGTTAGAATTTATTAATTCTTCTCGAGCTTGTGCTTTATTAGAATTACATATATTTTGTGTGTTTAGCCCTTTTTCGTATTAAGTGAAATTTCAAGAATTAAATTTGAGTCTATTTATGAAAATTTCCGTTTATATCTTAATAAAAACGTGTCTAAAAAAAGAAATAATGAAATTTAAGTGCTAAAATATAAACAAAGCTTAATTAAGAAACTAGTAAATAAAGAATAAAAAGTAAAAAATATTAAATATTAAATTTAAAATCGATATACATACATATATACATATATATATATATATATTTATAACAATAAAGTTATTACCACAAGCTATTATTAACTTTTATATTATCGAAAAATGAAAATATTCTCTTTTGTTAAAAGAGATGATGTACTGTAGAGATGATAAATTTCATATTATAAATATTTTAATAATGTTTTATAGAAAATAAATTCATTAATTTAGTTACTACATACTTTTTTCATTATTCTATCTACGCAATTTAAAAAAGTAAAAAATTTACCTAAACAAAAGCAATACCATATTAAACATTAACAAAATTAATAACACGAAGAAATTGATTAAGTTTAAAACCATACCACTCTTTTCGGCCATAATATATGATGTAATAATTTATTTTCCACAATAGCAAAATGCAAATTTGATATTATATATGTCATTAAATATAAAAATAAAAAAAATAGATGTGACGCGATAAATGAGAGAGGCAAAAGCAAACATATGATTGTGTGTTAGGATTCCCACCTCAGCGGAATCCAAAGCCAACATTTAACTACTTTCAAACCTTTGCCTTTTAAATCCTCTCAGTATTACACAACTCACCAATTTCAATATACAAATTCTTATTATTTATTTTTTATTTATTCATATTCTCTTCGCACCACCACCACCTTCTCTATCTCTCTCTCTCTCTCTCTCCCTCGCCACCCTCTTTTCCAAAACCTCTTTTCCGCCGTTAGTTAGGGTTTTTCCGGATCTCGATCCGTCTCAATGGACCTTCGCAAGCGTGGAAGGCCCGAACCCGCCGTCAGCCTTAACGGCGCCGTTAAGAAGACCAAGCAAGGTTTTCACTCTCTTCCTCTCTCTCTCTCTCTGTCTCTCTTTCTCTCTCTAGCATTCTCTGTTTACGACACTCTGTAATGTCCAGTTTTCGCTTCGTCGTTTTGCGTATGCTTCAAGTTGTATTTGCGTTTTGCGGTTCTAGCTTAGTTACTTGCTTCGTTAAAACACTGCTGAAAATCTTGAAAATTCGACAAGCGAAAAGTAAAAGCATATATTACACTTTTTTTTGTTCGAACGAAACAGTGGTCTAGTGTTTGATGTTCGCGGTGTTGCATGTTTTTTATGATTGGTTTGTTAATTATTAGCTCGGGGTGGTTGATTATACAAAATTTGACCTAATTTAATGTAATTCCGATATAAGTATTACTCGTAAGTGAGATATATGTGTTTTTGGAGAAAAAATAAATAAATTAAATGGAGTGTACTAGATTAATAATAACAGTAGAGAACATTAACTGAGAAAACGTAATTAATGTTTTGCAACAGACTTGGAGTCCTTATCAGGTGGTGTAGGAAGCAAATCGAAGCCCTGTACCAAGTTTTTCAGGTTCTAATCTTTCCTATCTAAATGCGTATATCTGAAAGTGCATATTTTTTATATTTTTAATGGCGGTGTATCGTAAGAATTAATTGTTTTAATGATGCTATAAAACTAATCTGTGAATTAACTGGGTTGGTATTGGAAGCTTTTATACAGGTACATACTGTTCTTTGGTCTAATCAAGTTGTAACAGAATAATGGTTTTGTAATGGAGAACAATAAAGATGATAACAATTTGCAGGACGACCGTTGGCAATGGGAACCAAACATTATACCAAAGATAAATTGATTGTTTTAATTTTTTGTGTTTCCCACTCTTTTTAATTAGTATAAATGTTGGACAGATTTTTAACAACAGCTTTTAATTTTTTTTATTGCATTCTATCATTTATGAACACACCTTTCGAATGGTAAGCTATTAATAGACTGATATGAAGAACTTTTGTTACTTGGGTCAGGTATTTTATGCCTAAATTATGTATAGATGCATTTAAAATTTAGCATCAAGGTTGTTTGTTATATTTTTCAAGAGACTAATTTTCTTTTCAACATCTATAAACTTGAACTAGTCAATTCTGTCCAATCTTACACTCTGAGTATATAGAACCTTTGTTCAATAATCTCACATGACAGTTATTCTTTTTAAAATCTTTTATTCCTTCTTGCTTGTTAGGGATTTTCTGGATATGCTTTATGGCTGGTGACTTCTTTACATATACATCCTGGATAATGTAAATATATATGTCAATAAAATTAGTGTTATCAAGATTGTAATCCAGCACATATGATCGTGCGAAATTATGATGAAATTCCACTTATTGAGCACTTTATGATTGCAGCCTTATTGCAATCCTTGATGTGGTGGACAAATGTGGCCAATGTGGTTTCATATGACCACAACATCAAGGATTGAACAAAACTGCAACCAATTTAGAACCTTTGATTGAGAGTGCTCATGGAGGGGAATTTCATCTTAAGTTTTCATGATCACTCGTTAACCCTAAAATTTTGACGATGTGATTGAAATTGTGGTCATTTAAAACTTTGTTATCCTCCTCAGTAGTCAATTCTACATCTAAACTTTGTTTTAATGGGATTACTGTATAATTTCTGTGTTGGATAAGTGATCTTTGCAAAAGAAACACTAGCCCAAACCTGATTTTGTTAAGAACCCATACCCCAATCATCAATTTCTTTCAGTCTATAACTGATTTTTTTTTCAGTGAAAAGCCAATCTGTGTAACCTCTGTGGTGTTTGTTTATTTTGTCGGTTCTTAGCACTGCTCATTCTTACATTGTTACTGTGCTTGGTTCTGTGTTTATTTGTAAATCCGATGAATTTCTGTTCTGCTTTCCTTATCCCCCCTCCCCCCTTCTGAGTTTTTTAGCACTTGACTGAAGAGATGGGTGGGAATAAATGATTACAAAGTAGGAGTGTGCAAGGTCCTCATTAGAAGGGTGCTGTACATAGTGGTGGGGTTGAGCAAACACAGCTCTGTTGCGGAGCTTACTTTTTGGTTGTGGGTGTATGAAATCGAGTCTTCAAACTGCCTGTATAAGTAATCTTTTGCTACAATCTGAAATATGATTTTGTTTTGCGGTTTTTTCTTTGGTCTAAAAGGTACTTAGTTTAAAGTTGAAAGCTCAAAAGTAGAGGCCTAAAAATAAAGTTGAAGTCATTTGACACGATTAGCTTAAAAGCGTATTTTAAGCTAAAAGTTTCATTTTACTTTCTTACATTGATTATTTTAGGATGAGTTAGAGGTAGTTATTGCAGCTGATTCTTATACGGTGCTTTTTTTTTTTTTTTTTAAGTTCTTTTTTCCTTTAAGGGCTTTTTTTTTTTTTTTTTTGGTTTGTTTTTTTTTTTTTTTTTTTGATAAAAAAAAAAAA
>Ga0123342_1000621_pt1 | contig 56901 bp, 43 predicted proteins | sample Turbeawhitnodule_FD_89960 | JGI IMG/M metagenome (GOLD analysis project Ga0123342, IMG submission 89960) | Root nodule microbial communities of legume samples collected from Mexico - Turtle bean Mexico white nodule | ecosystem: Host-associated > Plants > Roots > Nodule | place: Mexico: Nepantla...
ATTGCAGCCACCATCCACTTTTATATCTTTCTTATAATCTATCTTTTTGGGTTGATAAACCTATTAGCTAGCAGTTATGTTGATTAACTGAGTTGTGCCTCATTTTTAACTACTACTTTGACAAAAAAAAGCAAAGTTTTTTTATTCATTTATCATTTTCTAACTCGAGCAGTCATACTTTTGAATTTTGTAGATTAGGGTCGCATGCTTAAATCCTGGTACAGAGAGCTGGTTCTCTGGATGAATTTACTAGGATGACAACTATCATATGGGTAAGTGGTATTACTATTCTTTGAATTTAGTTGTTCGTGTAATACTTTATGGTTGGGTTGAAATCTCAAAACTTATAATTCTTATATCAAAGAAACATTATTAGTTACTAGTGTTGGTTTGTATTTTATTATATTTAAATTTACATAACGTATGTATCCTCAATTTAACATATAAATGAGTTTGTCAAGCTTGCATCCAAAAAAAAAAGTTAAGAATTTAAAATTATTCAAAGATATACTGACATTGTTTGATAATTCAAAAACTATATATTGATCTATTTTTTTTATAAAATATTAAGATATTTTTTTCTCTTATTTTAGTTTTATTAACCTATTTTTATTTTATTATCCCAATGATTCAATTTGTCAATTTGATATCAGTTTATACGTATTATACCAATGATTGTTTTGGGCTATTTTGGATATTGTCTTGGACTGTTTTAGACTGTTTTGGGAACATATTGTCTCTACCATGTGTATATATTGTTTTGGACTGTTTTGGATTGTTTTGGGCTATTTTGGATACTGTTTTTGGACTGTTTTGGGAAGACGAACATTAAAGTTGGTTGCTTCCATTTTTATGTTGGATAAAATTGATGAGCTAATGGTGGAAAATCCAGACACTGCATCACATATATCTCCAAATGATCCTGTTGGTGTCATTTTTGGAAAGGAGCATCCAGGGAGGGTCAGAGGACTTTCATATGGAGTTTGTCCTACCCTTGCTTTCAGGAAATCCACAACAGGGGTAAGTAATATGAATAATGGTTCCTCTAGTGGTGGGTCTTCAACAAATGTTGAAGAAAAGGTAGAAAATATGGCAACTGAACTTGCAGTTGTAAGGAGCCAAATGCATACTATGCTAGCCTACATTGCTTCTAGACCAGACGTGCCAGAACATTTTGCTCAAATTTGGTACAAGCATCTATTAACGAGGTATAAATTATTATACTTAAAATTTTATTATAATATTGTTTTCATTTATTTTTTAAAAATTGTCAATTAACTTTAAACATATTTTAACTTATTCCAGGCACCGGATGTTGCTAGTGGTGCTCCATCACCAAACTAGAATATAAGATCAAGTGGAGGGAGTAAGACAAATTAGGATTGAGAATTTACTTGTAATATGTTTAGAAAGTGAAACAATTTACATTTTGATAATTTAGTTTACTTGTTGTTTGGATTAGTTTGACATTATCAACTTTGTTCTTTCAATGAATGAATGAACTCATCTTTTGAAATTAGTATGAAATTAGTTTATGTTATAACTTAATTATATATATTATGAAACATAATATCAAATTTATTAATATTATAAAATCAAATTATAAAATAGAATTAAATTATAATAAATGTTAAAAATAAAATTAAAGTTTAATTATAATATGAAATTAAATAATATTATGAAATCAAATTATAAAATAAAATAAAATAAATTATTATAAATATTAAAAATAAAATAAAATATTTAATATTCGAATTATGACAGTTATAAAGTGTATTATAAATGCCATATTATACTGTATTAAGTGGCGGTTAAAACTGCCACTATTTACGTTAGAATTGGTTTACCCAGTTTTAAAATTACGACGCCAATTGCACGCTTAAAACCGTCACTTTATACAATGCATACTATAGCGTCTGCTACAACGTTTCTCATTTGACCGTCACATTAAACTTTGTGGCGGCAAGAATTCTGACAGTACGCGATACTGCCACAGACGTATAATGCGGCGGTTAGAAACGCCAGTTTTTGCAAAAATAACCGCCGCATTATACACGTTTTTTTGTAGTGGATGTTCATAATTAATTAGTAACGACTTATCCACTGGCCCTCTTGGATAACTGTCATCATCAATTTCAACTTCTTCTTCTTCTTCAATATGATATTCAAAGTGTTCATTTTGAACTGAAGTACTAGCACCACCACGTCTTCTTTTCACCGTTGCAGTTGGTCGCACACGGTCTAAATTAGAACTTCCTCCACCTCTAGTCCTCACCATCTTACTTTTCATAAAAATGACATTCAATCCAAAATTATAATGGAACACAAATAGTATAAAAAAATAAATTAAAAATATCATATTGTCAATTTCCAATTGCCCCAACTTCCGGACAAAACCATCCGCAGGTCAAACAATGTATTCTGGATAAAAATATTCGTAGCTCAAACCATCAATTCCAGATAAATATATCCTGTATCCAAAGTTGAATTCCGGATAAATATATTCGATAGGCACAGATGAGTTCTGGATGAATATATCCGTAGACATACATGAATTCTGAATACATAGATCTGCAACACTTACCTTGTCTTCTCCGACGATGCTTTCTTCTCCGACGTTCGCTCCTGGGTTTCGCTGCCTCAGAGGTCCTACTCTACCTGTGACGGTGGTGTTCCTACGACGGTGCTGCCTGTGACGGTGGTTGTGACGGACGAAGATGAGTGTTGCGTCATAAGGTTCACTGCAAAAACAAAGAAGAAAAAAACGTTGGGTGCATGTATTGGGTGTAGATCTCTCACTAACCTAATGTCAAGTTCCTTAAGGGCAGTTTAGTCTTTTCCTATTTACAATTGGGTGTCAATTCAAAATGATCGGGTGCAGGGAGAATCAGCCAAAGTTTTCTAATACATTTATTAAGAAAGTGAGCTATATTAACCAATTATTCCTTTAAGAACAATATAAAATCGTATATACATTAAACTTGAATTCCTTGAAAAACGTTTTAAACTTGAGAAGCCAATATCCACTATAATATCCCTGGTTGCTTTTCCATGAAAATGTGACTACTAATTTCTTAAAATAAAATAAAGATGGGGAAAAGAGGTTAAGTTTAGGAAATCTTAAACCTTTTATTAAGAAAAAAAAAGTAGAATTCTTGCACTCATTTAACTCATACATACATGGATGTCAATTAAACATTTTACTCATGAACTTGTTGTGAAGTATAGTACAAAGACAATGGTTAAACCTGCAACTTGAGAAAACTGGATCCGTCAACAATGTTTTTTAATTTAATAAACACACAAGCAAGACTGTACATTTCTATCTCAATGTAAGTCACTATATTTAAAATTAAAATAAGCATATAAATTATGCATCATGCCCCTGAAAAAAGATTCAAAATCACAAAGATTAAACATTGTCAATACTCCAATGGAAACATAAATATAGTACTTTCCACATTTAAGATGAAGGTTTCTCGGGTCTCACTTTGCTCATTTTCAAGCTTAATAGGTTACTGTTAAAAAAATACAAGAAATTATAACAAAAACAAAGGCACATCATAACTCACTAGACATCAACAATTTAACCCTACCCACACAATGACTAACACCTTTTAGAGTATAAATTCATCTAGCGTTATCACAAAATGAAGTTTTATTTGCAAACGAAAATTTCTATTCCATGATGTTAATACAGGAAGAGATTGAAACCTTAATCTATATAAATATAAACCCTAAATCCATCATAGAATGGTGTTTCATATGTTTTATTATGTATTTACAAAGTAATAATTATGCTTGTGCAATAATAGGAAATCATGACACCATTCACAACAGTTAATGATATTTTGCAAACTGAAGGATCAAAGTGAGAATTTCATAATTTACAATCTTAAGACTAAAGTGGGGTGTTTTTATGAAAAGAATGTACCTTAAGTAGCCAATTGGGATTCTAAGGTATCGCAGGTTTCGAATTTGAAAACTAATTTGAGTCTCCTTATTGCTCGCCAGAGTCAAACCAAATGTTTTCTTCTCTGTCTCCAAAAATGCAGAGTTTGGAAAATTAAAATTGAAATTAGAGAGACTTTGTTGATCTTTTTCAGCAAGTGTACCAAGTCAGAAGTAATAATTTGTCTTTGAAAGACAGGTGTCAACCCATAAGGAACAATTATTTAAAATTCTAATCGTAGCATTCAGTAAGTATAAGAATATATGTTATCTCCTAAACATCAATGTCTCGCATCTTTAGAAAACATTCTTATCAGCAATAACATATGTTATATAGCTATTGATACATTCTAATCTATGTCTAGCATAAGAACATATCAAGTATTCTCATTTAGGTCAATTTTTTATAAGTACTTTCTAGTCAAGTTCAAGAAACAGGTTCATGAATAAAAATTCAAGCTTTAAGCGCAAAATACAAGATCCAATAATCAAGTTCATGAATATAAAAATTAAAGATTTAAGCACATAATACAAGATCAAATAATCAAGTTCATGAATTAAAATTTCAAGCTTTAAGTATAACATGACAATACCAATATCAAAGAGTAACAAAGATTCATATACAATTACCACCAAAATACATTGGAACTTGAACAAATTACTCTCAATACCAAAGGAAAGAATTAATCACTCATGGTGGCCATTACATGCACCAAAGCCAAAGAAAAAGATCGGAATGTTTCTCCTTATCAGTTGCCTCTTTTAGGGTTTCCTTCCTTTGGTTTCCCTTTCAGATCACACCTTTTTCTCTCTTATGTCATTATTTAACCTAATTGGACTTGGGCTAAGTGACATATCGCTCAAGCGAGGAATAAAAACAAAAAATCCATATTCTCTGAAACAACCTCTAATCCTTTGCTCTATCTTTCCTTAAATCCCTAAAAATAACACAAATTTGAGATTAAATAATTTCATTAATCTCATAACTTCAAAATATATTATTAGATTCAAATTTCTCAAATTGAGGTTGAATTATAACTTTACCAACGACTAAAATCCATAAGTGCCTAGCTTCATAAAGTCTCACTAAATTATGACACTTATCATACTTCACGCTCATAGTATGTGTCTCTGAATGTGCCAAGTGAGGGTTCAAAGAAAGAAATGAAAGGGTTTCGAAAGAGAAGAAACAAACAGAACCTTGGGTTCCAGAGAGTTCAAAGAAATGAGAGGGTTCAAGGGTTTTAAAATACAATGTTTGACAAAATTATTTCTCAAACATCCATGACCCAAAAAATGTGGTTTATAGTGATTTATAGGTCATATTTGTAAAAGTTTTTCCTTTTCCACTTTTAGGCCACATTTATATGTATGTGGCCACTTTTAGGCCACAATTTTATTGTTTAGCCCACACATTCTAAAGACATCACTTAAAAAATATGGTATAAATAAACAATGGTTTTACAAATGTGGTCTTTGGTAGTCCTTAAACCACACTTGTAAAATCATTGCATCTTCTATGTTTAGGAAATGATTATATAAGTGTGACCTAGTTCAATGTTGTCTAAAACAAATAGCATTGAACAACTTTAGCTTGTTTGAAGATTTTCCTTGTATCATAATTTGTATTTAAACACTTTTGGAATTTAGAATGATTAGGAATATTTTGACAATTTAATAGAGAGAATATATCTTTGTTAGGGTTATTCTCTGCATCTTGCGATCTTATCAAGAATTCACCCATTCTTGTGACAATCATCCTTAGGCTTATCAAACTTTGTTTGTGGTGCCTATCAAACCTTGTTTGTGGTGCCTCCCTTTCTCCAGGTTTTCATTGTTACTTTTTTAATTGATTCCATTTTGTAACCCTAAATTCCTAATTGTATTGTTAGTTCTTATTTGGAAACATATCAACAACAAAAATGAGCGAGTTGTTGATGCAAATCAATTTTAACTCATTCACCGTGTGATCGTTGATATGACACAAACTTTTATGTATCTTCTTGGCAGATGAAGGAAACAAACATTTTTTGCAACAGATAAGAGACATTAAAAATCTTTTACGAGAAGTACAATGTTAACTTAAGATTATGTGGGTATCGTTTGAGCACAAAAAAGTTTCCCATACATAAAAAAGACTGCACAATTTTATATCGTTTAGCAGACGAAAACTTACGTTTTATATGATATGTTGTGAACACAAATATTGTCTTACAAACGAAGTAAGACAATGTTTTATACTTTGCTTTTCTTCAAAAGAGTTTGTCACACCAACATGTAGTTTGATACTTAAAAAAAAGTTAAAACAAAATTCAATATTTCTCTTGTGATATTTTGTACAGTTTAGTTTATAGTTCAACCTCTAAGGATTAAACACTATATTAAATTATAGAGAAAAAAATTCAACGAGAAAGTTTAACATATCACCCAAAAAAATTTATAGGACTATATCATATAGACAAAATGAAAATAAAATCAACTCATTATAATTTGTGGAATATTATAACTCGTGAAAATATACTTATTATGAAACTTGAAGCATAATACACACAAAAAAGAGTTAAATAATCTTAAGCAAAAGGCCAAGACATATAATAAACTACGCACTGTTAAAATCTAAATATAAAAAAAAATTCGCATGTATAAAACGACAAGAGATACCATTAGGATTATACATGAAGATACAAATGATTTAAAGGCAAAATAAGACATGTAGGATGAAGAAGTTAGAAATGATTTTAAAAGATATTAAGTCCCCTAATTGGTCTTTAGAACTTTGGAGCAAAGTAGTCCAAGATGCAACATAACATGAAAATTTTAAAGTATCTATCAAAAGTGTGGGAGTCCAAAGTTACAACTATAAAAGAAGTTATGAATGTGGAAACAATGAACTTAGATGAAGTTATTAAATCTCTTAAGGTTCACTTGTATTATTGAAGTTGAATTTCTTTTGATCATGATAACTCTTCTTTCAACTCTGACTTCTCATCTTTGGTATTTGGTTTTTGGATCTGTGGGAAGTTTACTTGCAAAAGGTTATTCGACGCTCACATGAGTACTTGGTATGTAAATGTAATAAATGTTATAATAATGATATACTTTTGTTTTGGTTGTTGTGCATATTTATAAGGTCTTATTGTGCTAAAATTAAGATATGGATCATGATTAGCATTTGCATTACCTAATTTTTGTACGGTTTAACTTAGGTTAATTTACTTTTACTTCAATATATTCTTCTTATGATGATCGATCGGTACGAGATAACAATAGATCCTAAGGTCATTCTACCCTCTAACTATACAATTAGAGATGACAAAACAAAATATATCAAATAAAAAAAAACTATCGAAATATCAATTTTAATCTCTCAACTATTTATATATATCTAGTGTAAGTCATCCACATTACACATCTAAGATATGTGATACAATATTAATACGTGACTCTAAATTAATTTCTAACTTTTCAAAATAAATGTTATTTATTTACTCTAAACCGGACTTAAAAGAATTACAAATACCTATATAAAACTTCAGTGAAATTAGAACAAGAATTTTTGTTATACTTAAACTACAATTAAAGAAATACTTATTTTTAACAACATGAATAAATAAATTTAAATGTTAAAAAATTAAAAAATTCATGGTGAACAGAATGAAAATAAATAAAGTGTAAATTAAACCTTACAATCCAAGAATATATATCTTGGAAACTTTTCGCATAGAATTCAAACTGTCTGAATCTCCGAGATGAATAGCTATACACATTCCCACGTCTCTCTCTCCTCACTCCTCTTCCCTCCCAATGGAAACCCTTCTTTTACATTCCCAGTAAGTGTATTTACTTTGCTATGCTCGTTCTCCTCTATTTCTACGTCTTTTTCTGACTCTATGCTGGTGCAGCCTTTTCGTTGGAACCAAATGGCATTTGGGGTTCGTAAAGCCCCGCGCTTTGTGGTAAGGGCAGGTCCTAAGAAGATACTATTTGGCAAGGAATGCAGAGAGGCCATGCAAGCTGGGATTGATAAACTCGCCGATGCTGTCTCTCTTACCGTTGGACCCAAAGGTATTTCTTGTATATCACTATTGACTGCAGTGACCAATTGGGTCAGTTACATGACTGTTCTTGCGTTTTCAATTTGTTGGACTGCTTAATTACTATCATATTCAGCTGCTTTTCTGCCTCAACAGTGGCCAATACCTAGAATATATGCTGGCAACTCATTAAGGGTGTTTGGGTGAGCATTTGGAAAAACTTCATAATCGACTTTAGACCCAAGAAAGTAATTTCCAAACAAGGGGCTTAACTCGTGAATATGTTTGCATTGATTTTCGCTTATCCAAAATTATGTTGAAATACGAGTTAATGTATTTTTACGTTTGTTCATTCATATGTTTGGTCCAAAATCGATTGAGGCGAAACAACATCAGATTATTTTTGCGTCAGATGAAATTTTTTATTGAGTTTACTGCTATCTTGCTTCTAAATTTAGAATAAAGAATCCAAACATAAATTACATCACTTTGCAATCGTTCAGCCTAACACAAACATTTATTTAGAAATCATTTTAGCTGGTATTTTTACATGTTTTGGTTTATCAAACATGAATTCAAACAAGCAACAAGTGCATGATTTCTTTTGATTGGATTTTGTTGTTGTTTCGTAAACATATAAGTTAATATGAGGAAACACTAACAAGGATCACAATTGCTTTTAATTATCTTTTGGCTGAAAATTGCTTGCTTTTGAATCTCAATATTATGTGGTCATTTGGTTGATTCTGGTCCAGTGATTATTGACTGTTCTTGCTTATATTTCATTCCTAAACATGTAGGACGGAATGTTATTCTTTCTGAATCTGGAAACCTTAAAGTGATTAATGATGGTGTTACAATTGCTCGATCCATTGAGCTTTCAGATGCAATTGAGAATGCAGGTGCCGTCCTAATTCAAGAGGTTGATCATAGTTGTTATTTTACCACATGTTAAGTGGATAAAATTTGAAACAAAAGTAACCAGAGATGTATTTATGTTTTTAGTTTTCATGCTTGTAGGTTGCAAGTAGAATGAACGAGTTGGCTGGTGATGGTACTAGCACTGCAATTATTTTGGCTCGTGCCATGATTAAATCTGGACTATTAGCAGTTTCTTTTGGAGCTAATCCTATTTCTTTGAAGAAGGGGATGGACAAGACTGTAAAGGAGCTGGTCAAGTTCTTGAAGGAGAGAAGTGTTCCTGTTGAAGGGAGGGAGCATATCAAAGGTCTTTGCTTCTGCTTGTTTCAGTTTTGTCAAATTAAGGGTTATCTTCACAAGAAAATATTGAAGATATTTCTTCTCTTTTGCAGCTGTGGCATCAATTTCTGCTGGAAATGATGAGTATGTTGGCAACTTGATTGCTGATGCTATGGGGAAGATTGGTCCGGATGGGGTGATCTCTATTGAGTCCTCCTCAACATCTGAAACCTCTGTGATAATTGAAGAAGGGATGAAGGTATGGACAATTCGAAATTGTGGGTTTAGGCGTAGAGGAAGGAGATTAAGAGAAAATACACTTTGAGTAATAATAATAATAATATATTGATTACTGTAATGTATTACAACGTCATAATATGTTCTTAAAGCTAGAGCACCAATTTTACTCCTAACTAATTAGGGAAGCAAATCATGAGATAGTGAAATATGGTAATCGATTTTAAGAGATAATGGGGAAAAAAGAAACTAATCTTAAAGGATAGTCTAATATACTCTAAAAATAAGATATTTTTACATATTCTAACAAATAATATTACTCAATAACCAGTGTCAGCTCTTCTTCTTGTTCGGATGTGCACAATCCTTGTGTTTCTACCCTATTACAGTTGTTGTTTGTCTTTTATGTACAGATTGATAAGGGTTACATGTCTCCTCACTTCATTACAAACCAGGAAAAGTCCATTGTAGAGTTTGATTGGGCTAAAGTTTTGGTAACTGATCAAAAGATTTCGAGTGTCAAAGAAATAGTCCCATTGCTAGAAAAGGCTATGCAGTTGAGTGTTCCACTCTTAATTATTGCAGAGGATATCACAAGGCAAGTGCTGGAAACACTAGTAGTGAACAAAATGCAAGGATTACTAAGAGTTGCAGTTGTAAAATGTCCAGGATTTGGAGGTGGAAAGAAAGCTTTGTTACAAGATATTGCACTTATGACTGGTGAGTTCCTACAGGCTTTGATAAGCTTGGTTGATATGTCTGCCAACTTCCTCTATGCTAGGGTTATGCTTCCTATTGAATTTTTCTCTTGAAAAGCCTATGAAATTTGTTTGTGTCAAACAATTTGACAAGGAGAGGAATAATCTCAATATTTTGTTGTTATAATCTCAATATACAAGGTTCCTATTTATACATCTATGAGGGTAAATTCCTTCCTAGAATCATGGGATTCAATCTCTTGAATCATGGATTTCAATCTTCCCTCATTATGCTAATTATACTAATTTATAGGGAATAAATAAGGAAACAATTTTTTTTTATAATATTCTCAGCTTGTTAGTTAGATCTTGAATTTTTTTTGTAGGTAGTCCCTTAGTGAGAACATCTGCCAAGTGACTTCCCAATGGTACATATGTTGTCTTGACAAGCCCACTATCTAACTTCTCCTTAATGAAGTTTTGGTCCACCTCTATATGCCTCTTTCTACCATGTTGGACAGGATTATAAGTAATGCTCATGGCATATTTGTTATCACAAAACAGTTTCTTGAGACCATTAAAAATGTTTCTTATCCACAACAGCTCACATATCACTTGGGCCATAGATCTATATTCAACTTATGCATTTGACTTTGCCACAACACTTTGTTTCTTACCCCTTCACGTCACCAAATTTCCTCTCAAGAACATACAAAATCCTCCAATTGTACCGACTCCACTACAAAGGTTGCTTGTTTGAGCTAGGCACATGGGCTACATGCACCAATATTGGTGGTGGCGCATGATGGCGTGTGGCGACTTCGTTGGTGATGCAAATGTCAACATTGTGATTTCTAGTGTAGGGTGCTCCTTTCTGGCCCACCACTGACCTCAAAGGGTGACAAAACAGTGGATAGTGGCAACAACAATGGACAAGGGTGGGGATTGTTTACGTGGTAGTGGAAACAAAGTTTCCACGATTAGAAGCTCTAATATCATCTTAGAAAATAAACTTTAAACATAACTCAACCTCATAAAACCGACATTCAAGATGAGGTTTGCATCTATTTTTATACTATAGGTTGGTTGTATCTTTAGACAATGTGAGATCTCCAACACATATTATTCTTAAAGACTTGAGTTACTTATATTATGTGAGATGATGTTAAATTTTGGAGTTCCTTTTTGTGCGTCACATGTGACTCTATCTGTATGAGGATACTTTGAGATTTTGTTTTTCTTAAATATACTCAGGATGTATTTTTTTGTTGCCATATCTTAAAAAGAGTCTTCTGTCCAGCCTCATTTAATCAACAACACTTTTCCAGCTCTGGCTGTTTGATCTCATGTTATTAACATCACAGGTGCTGATTTTCTTTCTGGAGACTTGGGTCTCACACTTGATGGTGTAACATCAGACCAGCTTGGCACTGCACTAAAAGTGACAATAACCAGCAATGCGACAACTATCATTGCTGATCCTAGTACTAAGGCTGAAATTCAGGCCAGAATTTCACAGATAAAGAAAGATCTTAGTGAAACAAATAATGCAAACCTTTCAAGAAAGCTCTCAGAGAGAATTGCAAAACTCTTGGGCGGTGTAGCTGTTATAAAGGTGCCTAATTCTGCTCACCCCTTGTTCTTTACTTTGTTAATGTTTCTTTAATTCCCTTACTCTATCTTATTTTATATATTATTGGATTTTATTGAATCATTGCGTTATTTGCCTTGTATTTCAACTTGCTTTGTTCTTGTAAGTTGTAACTTGAAAAATAGAACAATGGCAATTTGTCACCTATTAGCCTTCTTGATGTGTTTTCTTCAGAAGAGGGATCCTATATAATATTTTACTTCTATACCATTCATTTTATATTTATCTTAACTAGCATATTATCTATTTGATACTTGTCTTCTCTGCAACTAGTTTTTTTTTTCAAGTTAATATAATTTTTTTGTAAGTTAAATCAAATATTACAAACCGTTGTGGCTTGTGACTTGGAACATATTTAAATTCTTGAAACCGACACTCTATGTGGTGGGAGCCACGTGCATTGGGTTGTCATTTTATTCATAATATTTTTTATGAGGATTTCAGAAAATAAAGAATATTAGTAAAAGCAGATTTGAATTGATTTCTTCATTCGGTTAGTGTAGCAAAGTTCCACATTGCCTACCTCAATTACTGGTATCTGTTGGCAACTTGACTTAATGCCAATTGTTTTTAAAATGAAATTTAACAATTAGCTTGGATCCTATAATAGACAATATTACCACATAATCCTTGTATATGTTAAGCATGAATTAGACAAGTAGGACATTCTGTTAATTGCATGGGTCTTACCTCATTTGTTTTCATGCACAATTCTAGATTGCAATTTGTTGCACCGAAAGAAACAGCTGTCCTTAAATTTGCCAAAATACTTTACATTAACATTTTTTTTTCATTCTCAAGTGTTCATTACATAATGCAAAACCATTGTGTAGGTAGGTGCACATACTGAGCTAGAACTTGAAGATAGAAAACTGAGAATTGAGGATGCAAAGAATGCAACATTTGCTGCAATAAGTGAGGGCATTGTTCCTGGAGGGGGTGCCACATATGTCCACCTGCTGGACTTGATACCAACAATAAGGAACTCCATGGAAGATCTAGATGAGCAAATTGGTGCTGATATCGTAGCAAAAGTATGGCTACCTTTATTTACTCAACCGGTTCTCTGTCTTATCTTATATTTCTCCTCATTGATTTTACATTGTAGTGAATGCTCTATGATTATTTTCATGTAAAATGTTTCTTTCCATGAAAAAGACATCAACTTCTAATTAGTTGACTTATGAGTTTTGCATCTTTTGAAATCCAGGAGATTTGTGAGCATTCTTTTCTTAATTTCTTGTTTGGATTGTAATTTTCCGCTTCAACAAATACACCTCATTATTTTAGAAGGAACGTTCACTATTCTTGGAAAAAGAGCACTAGCTAGACAGTGCATATTAGGATTTCCACCATGTTTTCTGACATTTTGGCTATACTTTCTTTGATGAGTCTTAGCTACTTCGAGGAACATACTCTTGAATTATACGAAGCATATTGATTTGCAAGGTTAACATAAAAAGCAAATATTTAACTCTAAAGCAGGTATTGATTATATTAATGTGTCTAAACCTATTAAAAATATGTAGTAGTAGTACTAATGTTTTTACACATATTATAACTACCCAACCCATACATCCCACTCAAGCACATATTCACATAAAAAATGTTGATTTCTTTTTTACTATTTGTCTTTTTAAAAACAGACAACATCCTTTTGAACATGTCTGGAAGGCTTTAACATATGTGGTTACACATGATCGTTGCAGGCACTCATTGAACCTGCAAAATCAATTGCAACAAATGCAGGAATTGATGGAGACATTGTTGTCCAAAAGACTAGAACACATGATTGGAGAACTGGATATAATGCAATGACGGGCATATATGAAGATCTTCTGAATGCTGGAGTAGCAGATCCTAGTCGTGTTGCAAGATGCGCTCTTCAAAGTGCAGTTTCTGTTGCTGGTGTGGTTCTAACTACTCAAGCTATATTGGTGGATAAAATAAAGAAACGCAAGCCACCTGTGCCCTTGCTCCCTGGCATAACTCCCTAAGATGGAGAAAACATTTACAATTTTGCAAACAGAGTTAAATCTTTTACATACCATTGGTTGACTCCAAGCTTGGTTGGTTAATACTCCAGCTGGGGCAAGAATAAGGCTCGTTTCAAGAATAGGAAAGTCAGATGTTCATGCTGCTTGCTCTTGCTTGAGTTATGACTTGATGAAACCCATGTACCATGAATGGTGAAGTGCAAGTACCTTCCACAGGGAATTGATTAGAGTTCTGTTGGGTTTCTTTCTCCATTTACCTATTAATTTTGTGACACCATAGTTGATAATAGTTTTGTTCTAGAAAACTGATAATACGATTTTATCAAGATATTGTAACACCATAATTGATGAGACAAACTTACGGAAGGCTAGTGCGTAACATAATGAAGTAAGTTTCAGACAAATCTTGATGTATTAGTAAATTGTGTTTTCAATTTTATTGGATGGATGAGTAGGTACACCCGCTAATAGATCAGATGTTGAAGCCTTACGAGCTGCGTGGACTCGTGGTTTTGTTTTTTAGTAACAAGTATCAAATCAAATGAAAAACCTTTCTCAAGTTCTTGCTTGTTTCTACAATTTCACAGCTTTCTTCCTTTTTGTCGTAATTCATATTTTGGACTTATTGACATCTCTGTTTGTAGTATACAATTTTATAATGCAAAAATAAACTTCAAAGTAATTTATGTATAAGCTACTTTGTAAAAATGCTATTATATAATATTTTAAAATTTTCATTTTAAGTTGTATATAAGTTAATTTTATCTTATAGAAAAATCAAATTTATTTATTTTTATATATTTTTTAGGATTTAAGGTTTAGAGTTTATAAATTAAATTTATTTATTTATTATATTTTTTTAGGATTTATGGTTTAGAATTTAAGATTTAGGGTTTTATATAAAATTAATTTTGATGACTTTTACTGTATATTTAATGTATAATTAGAAGTATGTAGAATTAATTGCTTTAGCTAACAAAATACTATATGTGGGAAATAACTGTCGTAGCAGCACCGGATCCTTATTGTAACCGTTATTCTTTTATGTTGACATGTGCTTTACTTTTCCAAACCTAACTTATTATTCAATCTTCTATTTGACCAACTTTGTCTTAAACCAAAACTAAAACACTACTCATCACACTTGTAATTTTCTTTTATTGTTTTTGTTGAAAATTGGTATTTTTCTTAATTTTAAAATAGTGACAATCTACATATGACAAAACCCTTTTGTTTCAACTTTAAACGACTTCTGTTAACTGCCCTTCTTTTAGCCAAGTTATTAATTAGCATTATAGTGATTGATCAACTACTACCATTTGTTTGCGTTGGTAAATACTAGTAAGTAGTCCTTTGAATTATTAAAAATAAATTAGGATGATGATTTTGTTCAGTGTCCTAAAGAAGTCAAAGTATATTTTTTTTATTAGAATATATATTAAAATGCATTGGAAGTCAATTGGATATTTGGTTATTAGTGTCAATTTTCATTGAAAGTATTCTATTTTGTATTCCTTAATAGGATATTTGGTTAACATAAGTAAAACATAATGCTACTAACTGGTGTATTGTGCATAGTGACCTAAGTATAGAATGAGTAAAATTATTTAGGCAATTGCTTCCTGATCAATTTTGATTTGCATTTAACAAATTTTTTAAAATCTCATTGTGCCATTCTCTTCTTCATTTTGAAAAATAGTGTATGGTGAGGTGCAGAGAAACTTGATTTCTGTTGGTGATGCTTTGAGCTGGAAAAGAGGTGTTTTTAGTGGGGTTGTGGACGAACGTTTTCACTCTAAGGTATGGTTGCCAAGGTAATGAGGTAAGAACACATTTGAAGTCGTTTTTCGCGTTTCGTTCGAACTGAGGTGGTCTCGGATATCGTTATTCGGAAGCTTGGTTTTTGCATTACGGATACAGGCGTCCAGAAGTAGTTATAACAAATTTCGGATATAGAAATCCGTAAGCAATCAACATTTGTTTTTGTAGTTTGCGGACGCCCAGGTCCGTAGGTGAAAAGTGGCTTACGGATACGATTAACCAGAATTGTGTTATGCATTCTGGATATACATATTCAGAATGGTTAAATGGTTTCTAAATTTGTGGATGCGGAATGATTTTTTTTGTCTTATAGATTTATTTATCCAGGAGCTAAGTGTTATTTTTTTTCCAATAGCCCAATGGATATAGCATACTCATACATGGGAATTGTAGGAGAGATTGATGTGTGGGATAGATTAGATGATGTTGATATGGAGCAATCAATAAGTTATAACGCGTTAGATAATGAACATAAGACACATGAGTGCAGTGAGGCATTTAATACAAATGAGGTGATCAATGTTAGGGTTGTAAATGTTTTTTTTATGAATGATTTTAAAATTTGACATATGTTATTGTAGGTATTTCGTGATCGAGATGAGCTGTTAGAGTGGGCGAGAAGTGTTGGCTATAGTTATGGGTTTATTATTGTTATATTAAGGTCGAATACATGGACGAGGCAACGAGAAATGATGACCTACATATTGTTAGGTTGTGAGAGAGGAGGTAAATACAAACGTTATAAAAAAGACGTAGATATCAGTCGAACGGGAAGTAGGAAGTGTGAGTATCCTTTCAGATTGCGAGGCAAACCAGTCAAAGGTGGTCAAGGGTGGATGATGGAATTAATTTGTGGTTCTCACAATCATGATTTGGCAAAGACAATGGTGGGTCATCCGTATGCTGGAAGGTTAAGTGTAGAGGAAAAGGTTATGGTTGAGGATATGACTAAAACTTCAGTGAAGCCAAAAAATATTTTACTAACCATGAAAGAGACAAATGAGAAGAATGTGATGACGATAAAACAAGTTTATAATGCAATGATTGTTCATCGAATTTCCCAACAAGATCACAGAATAGAAATGCAACAGTTCATGTTGTTACTGGAGCGAGACAGATACGTGCATTGGTGTAGGTGTGATGAAGTATCGAATGTTGTGCAAGATATATTTTGGACACACTCAGATTCAGTAAAGCTAGTGAACTCGTTTAATATTGTCATATTAATGGATACTACGTACAAGACAAACAAGTATAGGATGTCGTTACTTGAGGTTGTTGGGATTATGTCAACTGGTTTGACTTTTTCCGTTGCATTTTGTTTACTATCAGCAGAAAAGGAAAATATTTTTTTGTGGGCCCTTAACTTAAAGGGTTGTTTTTTAGAGTTGATTCATACCCTAGGGTGGTGGTATGTGATAGAGATGTTGCCTTAATGAATGCAATTAGAATGGTGTTTCCTGAAACTTATAATTTGCTCTGTCGATTTCACATTGATAAAAATGTGAAAGCAAAATGTAAAATGTTGGTGCATCCAAGAGAAGCATGGTATCAAGTAATGGAAGTGTGTGGATTTGTTGTGGATTGTGATATTGTTGAGGTCTTTGAAGATCGTGTCAATGCTCTTCAAGTTGTCTGTTCTCCATGGTCTATATTTGTTGATTATGTGATGGCTACAACGTCCACATAAAGAAAAATTTGTGAAGGCATGGACAAATAAGGTCATGCACTTAGTAACTTCCGTCATCACCGAATCATTACAATTGGGCATGTCCACTAAAATCATTTTGTGCAGGTATAATCTAAACAAATACAAAAGTTACTCATACTGCTAAATTACAAGTTATGTAACTTATATTTATTACCTTTATAGGTCAAGCTCAAAGATGGTTGTCCAATTCCACCTACGGATATATTATGGGCATCACATCGTTATCCTACGGTCCAATCTTGGTCAACATACTACACTAGCCGAATACAAGTTTATACACAACTAATGTCCATTAGAGGATATTTGTAATCATAACATTTGTAATAGATACTTAATGTTTATGTTTAGGGATGTTTAGCGTATTTGAATCTATGTATTGACTACATTTGTAATGCATTTAATCGCTTATGGAATTGTCGTATACAATTATGGAAGCCATAATCCGGAATCAATTAACGTGCCTGCGGATGAGAATATTTGGTACACGAAATGCTATCTACGAATGAGAATATATGGAAGTCATGGAGGTGCCTACGGATGGAAATATCCAAAACTCATGAAGGTCTCTACGGATGACGATATCCAAAAGTTTGGAAGTGCCTACGGATGGAAATATCCAAAACTCATGAAGGTCTCTACGGATGACCATATCCAGAAGTCTGGAGGTGCCTACGAATGGCAATATAATGGCTACTTGTATGCCTCCCTAAATAGGGCTGCCCTCCACGACATCACCATGATTAAGTAATGGTTGCAATGTTTGTGTAATTCTACGACAAATACCCTACAAGCATTAATGTGATAGTATTAGAAAAAGATAACACAAATTAATACGTTAATAATATTACAAGCATACCAGAGCAGGATGTTCAGGATGTGACTCCTTAGGATGAGTTGGCATTGCTCCGTGGACACGTGCATCTGAGGCTACTAGTACAGGACGCTCATCCTCCTCCGTATTAATCACATATGAATGTGAATTTGCCAAGTATAAAAGAACACAATAAAAAAAATTAATAACATATAAAAGAACACAGATAGTATAAAAGAACAAATGAAAAATACCATATTGCCAAGTGCCCTAACTACCTAACACAAATACAGATATTAATATCCAGAATTAATTCACAAAACTTCTGGACGAACCCATCCACAGAACAACAACAAATTCTGGATAAAAATATCCAAAAGTCAAATATCAATTCTGAATAAACATATCCAGAATAAATACTTCAATTCCAAATATAAACATCCGGAAGTCACAACTTAAATTCTGAATAAAATTATCCAGAAGCCACAATAATTACCTTGTCTTCTTCGACGATGGTTCGTTCTCCGACTTTCGCTGCCTCAGAGGATAACTGAGAAGTCGAAGGTGGCCGTGGCGAGTGCTGCTCTGCCTGCGGAATTGAACGAACTAACGAAGGTGGGTGACGGCTACGGGTTCATTGTGAAAACGAAGAGGAAGAGGGTTGGGTGCATGTTATTGGGTGCAAATGCCTCACTTAACCTAATTTCAAATTCATTAAGGGTAGTTTAGTCTTTTCCTATCTATAAGTATTTACGCCTAAAATACTTATAACAAGTTATACATAAAAAAAAGGAAGAAAAGTAATGAATACAATACGTTTTGATGGAGAGAGAAAAATAGAATAAATAAGGATTGTTGTAAATATGAAAAACTTTAAGTAAATAAATAAAATGATATGGGGTTACCGTGTATGATAAGCTTAATCACTTTTCAATTTGCTCTCCTAAGATTTTTGGAGAGAAAGTACGATGGCTAGGATTTTGTGGGTATTTGGTGGTTGGCGGCTAGAGTTTTGTTCTCCTATGGTGGTACTCCTTTTCTAAGTGGCTAGGGTTGTTTTTCTCCTAGTGTCATGAGATGTGGACGAAGTTTTCCGATTTTCATATTTCTTGCGGGTGTCTCAAGGATTAAGGTTGCTCCCAAGCCATCTTATGCGACTCAAACACAAAAAGAAGACTTTTGCATAAGTCTTGAATAATGCATGTTATATCCTCTTTCACAGCTGTCTTCTCCTTGCATTAAGGAAGATTTGATATTTGTTCATATTGATGAAGATTTGTATCTCGCAGGTCTTGAAAATTATAAAAATCACTTTCATGAAAGAATAGTATTATCCAAAGGTGACAAACCTCTTACTCATATGGACATGTGCAAAAAGTCATATCTTACCTAGAAATCTCTAGGATCTTGGAAAGTTATTCCTCTTGGAAAAACATTTTATGAATTTGCTCTTTCTTCCCTTGAAAACTTGAGAAGAGTCCTAACAGTGGGAATCTCAGTATCTTAACATCTTTGCTTGGACTAGATTTTGTGTCATCTTCCATGAAGCTCTCCAAAGGTCAATGTTGGATCAGGATTCATGATAATATTGACAACCAAAAGCATTTTTTTCTATACAAAAGGGATTGGCTCTTTATGATTGCACCATAAATAAATCTAGAGGTTTTGTTTACTAGAGTGTTGGTTGATATTGATATGCTATTTGCTTTGCCTAATAAAATTTGGTGGAAATACATGTGTTCTTGCCGGTTGACTCTCCTGCCGGTTGACTAGGTTGAACGCCTTCTCTTGGATATGCCGCAGTTGAGTATTGACTTGTGTCTCTCTGTTGAACTGAAATGTGTCTCCTTTGGGTTAACAATTTGGTTTGATAGGGATTGCGGACTCAGGTTGACCACCTTGAACATCTTCTTGTGCCAATTGATCTTCTTCATCGTCTTCTTCATCTGCCTGGTGAGGCCTAACGAGTTGCCATACACCATTGACCTGGAATATACTTAATTTCATCATACTCTTTTTCCCAAAGTAATGATTTCATCATAGCATTATTCCTTGCTCATTTGACAAGTCGAAGTCATACACCTGCAAGATCCGTGTTATCAAAATTCCATATGGTAGAGGCATGTTGTTATCCCGACATTTGATCATGTGTTGCATGATGTAATGAGGCCAATTATTCATTACATTATTTTTTATTAACCACAACATGAAAATATCTTCATTCAATAGTTGTGCGAAGTTGCTTCCATGAGGGCACAAGATATACACCATTTGTAATGTAATAGTCGGTCATTAATTTTCAGACTACCGACATTTCTTACATTTTAACCTTGAACATCTTCACGAATCATGGACGATAATGCTAATGCTCAATCAAAATTCACTTCCTCAGGGATCGTCCCAGGGGTTAACTTAACACCGTCATACTTGAGATTGACAATGTTCATCCAATCCAATTGATTAATGTGTATCCGTCTTCTGCAAATCTCAATGGCAAGGTGACCAATAGGTGTGATCTTTACATTTGTATAAAATAATCTTACCAAGTCCTCATAATACGGAAGTTTCATTCCAAGGAAAGGTTGTAAAACTTCGAAATTCAGAAAGTTTTGGAATTCAAACCCTGGAGCAACAAAAAAATGGAGAATGCATAGCTTTTGGTGATAAGATTGGTCTTCCGTGAAACATTTTTTCAAACACCAAAATTTTACGTTTTGTACTAAAGTATCTTGAATAATCAAGAACTTCTTCAATCCCCGTTGTTGGGGGAGGAGGAACGACAAGATCTTCTGCTCGAGTTTTACCCTTATTGGTTCTGTGGCGTTTCTGGGATGATGATGCCATGTATAATGCAATTACTACAATATATAAAAAAAAAATGTTCATGACATCAAATATCAAATTGAATTATAAGTAAACGAAAGTTAACATAATAGAATGTGTTATCAAACACAATAGTACAACTTCGTAAATAAAATATTACATCTCCAATGAAAACACAATACTAGAAGTCCTCAACTAAAATACTAAAAGTTCTTATCATAATTGTCCAATAAGAAACATACACAGACAAATTACACAAGAAGTCAAATGAAATAAAAGGACAACATGTAATTGAAAGACATGAAGGTAACGCAAACGCATGGATATGAAATTAATGCCTAGTCACAAATGCAAACAACTTTTTCATGCGACGCTCATATGGCATCCCAATTAGTTGCTTAACTCTTCCTAGATGCTCACATAAAAAATCGTAGCATTGATCGATGACCTGTTCATCTTGAATGTTAAGCTCCACCAGCATTGGCCAAATATCAAACTCAGAGTACTAGTACGATGCATGGTGATGATGATGGTGTACATGCTCAGCATATAAGTCGTTTCTTCGTCTAATTTCTGCAGCTATATCTTGTGCTACGGTTGCTTATGCACGAGCAATATCAACCAACTCAGAGGTATTTTGATTTCCATCCTTCATTGACGAAACACATTGTTGAAGATTTGTATTCAACAACGCAAAATGATCATCAATTTCGTCCATGTTGGGCCCTTTTCTTTTTTATCCTCGAGATGAGGATGTGCCTGTAGAGACCACAAAAGGTATAAAAGGAGTGTTTGAGGGAGTGTCAGAAGGAGTGTCACTTGATTGAATATGAGGAGCAGGTGATCGTTGGACGTAGTCATCTGCCTCTTCAAAGTTAGGTTGCTCGGGTATATAATCCATCTTATTATCGTTAAGGTTGACACCAAAATTACTTATGTCAGGAGGTGAATTGATGTCACGGGTTGTCCTAACCCGACTTCCGGTGACTCTGTCATTAGACCACAACTCCTCCATTAGGTTATGATGGCGAATGGGATTGACACACCATTTCGCCGTAGATGGTTTGGCCTACATAGATGTGACATATTAGTACATTATGGTTGAATGTGCAGTCAAATCTATTTGTTGTAAAATATACTTATCATTATACCTTGATCATGTCATTCCAAACTTCGTCCTCCACTTTAAAACGGAGGGTGGTATGGTTCCATGCAAAGCCATTCAATCCACCGAACAAATCATGTACTTCCCTCCACCTGTCCTTCAGGCTTTTATGACGATTTTTGACATGGTTTTTCTTAATAGCTGATAATCCAACCTCGTGTAGAGCCATAACAATGTTGGTATATCCCTTAGTGGTCCAACTACCGTCAATTTTGCATCCTCGACATACCTCTTCAATCATTGCATTTAGCATAATTAGATCCATCTTCGTCGTCCACTTAGTGAACTCTCGATAACCACCTGATGAATCTGGAGCAACATTCTTCCTGCGATCCATCTAATTTACTTAAATAAAGTTAGGATGACAAACATTGGAACAAAGGAGAAAATATATTATTTCCTCAAATTAATTGTTTACATAATCTTGTCATATTTGTTTGCTATAGTATCCCTAATATGGCACCCTAGCCTATAATCATGCTCACGAGCATGGGTAGGGGTTGGTTGTACATCTTCTTGTAACAATTCATGATCTACTTCTTCAATTAGAGACTCATCATTGCCGACCCCGTAAAGAAAGTTATGCAGAATACAACAGTTAAAACAATTTTTGTCATAGTATCGACATCATAATGTGGCTCAGTCCCACTAGCTATACTTAGAAATTTTTTTTTCATCAACCCAAAAGTTCTCTCAATTACATTTCTAATTGATGAATGTCGAAGATTAAATAGCTCTTTAGCATTTTGTGGCCCTCTTCACGAATATTCTTTTAAATGGCATTTAACCCCGCGATAAGGTGTTATTATATTTGGTTTTAACATAAAACCTACATCACCAAGATAGTATTTTCCTAAAGAGATTGTGAAAAGTTGTGTTAGTATATACTACTATAACCTATTTATTGTTCTGCACACCCAATCCCCTAAAACTAACATTCTGGAATAACCAAAGGGTCGTCTCGTACCAAAACATCTTTCAATATCCTTGAATCGAAGGCAATTCCTTCCCTACCGGTCAAGACATATGTGAACTTCGTGTCAAAGTCACAACCTGCAAATATGTTTTGGATTGGCCAATCTTTTCTCTCTCGAAAATGAGGTGCATCAGAACGTGCAACCTTAACATGTACATGAGTCTCATCTATGGCCCCTAAACCATCCTAATGTAAACCAAATTTCATAACTTTAATTAAACACAAAATAAATAAAAAATTATATATAATTTAAAATAATGTGTTCATAAACAAACCTTAAAGTGTGGGTAAAATCGACTATTGTTAAGGATGTGCGGTTCTACAACCGTTCCATTTGGTTGAATTAAGAATTCCCCCTCCAACCTTAAAATTGCACTCAAAACATTATGAAAGTGACATGAAACTGTTTCTCCAAACCAATGGAAAAAGAATGACACATTTCGATTCTTCACAATATGCCCAATAATGTGTAAAAATTTCGCAACTTGTTCTTTCACGGTTGATCGATATACATCTTTAACAAGTCCAGTTCCCTGTATTTGTTGACATAATTGAAGGAAAGCTTTTGGTCCTGTGCGAATAAAATCACGACATTGTTCAGTGTGAACCAAGTACTCCATCAATTCTTGTTTGCGACTCTCTTTTTGTGGTTGGAACTCACTCATATTGCTTCTAGTACGCACCATGCATAACAAATTCAATCCAAAAGCAATTATACAAAGGATCATCACTGATGCACCTTCAGTATTATTTTTAATTTGTTGTTGGATTTGTGAAATTAAATTCATGTTCACCGTAACAAGATCGTCATAAATTGCAATCATTTCCTTAAAATGTACCATCTCTACCTCATCATAATGTCTTGCCAAATTCATAATGTTATCAATGTAATCTTTAACTTTCATCCAAAACCATGATTACGGTTAAGTGAATACAACATACCGACTGTAAAAATCTATGTACAATATAACATTAATAATTTATGTAAAATCTAAAAAAAAAAACTTAAACATTAAAAGGTTTTTTTTCATTTTGTAAAAATATTAATTTTAAATAAAATAATCTATTTCTTATAAACAGTTAAATATAAAAAAAAATAAGTATCTGCACATATTATTAAAAATTCAAATTTTATCTCTAAACTTTTTCTATTTTTTTTAATTATTACAACATTTTTTATAATCTTTTTAATTATAACATTAATAATTTATGTAAAATCTAAAAATAAAATCCTAAACATTACAAATTTCTATTTCCATTCTATAAAAATATTCATTTTAAATAAATAAATCTATTTTTATAAACACTTAAGTGTTAAAATAATAATAATTATCTACACATATTATTAAAAATTCAAATTTCTTCTTTAAACTTTTTCACTTTTTTTATTTACTACAAATTTTTTATAATCCTTTGAATAATAATATTTTTAAAATACATATTCATATTTATAATTTCAATTCATGTCACATAAAATAAATATTGACATTTCATCAAATTTTTTCTTACAATTACATAAACAACTAAACACAATAATTAATTTATTAATATAATTAATAATTTTTTTCTAAACATTAACATCTAAAATTACAAACTAATTAACATGAATAATTTCTTTAAAGAAATTTAAACAATTCAATTCCAAAAACATTAAACATCCAAACACAATTTAAACATAAATAAAATATACAATTAAAAAAAAACACAAATACCTCAAGAGAGCAAAACAAAATCACAAAACAATGCAACTGTCTAGCAAGATCAAACTGTGCCTGAAAAAAAATGAGTAAAAAATAAAAAATCTAGAAAAATCATGAACATAACCGATTATCAGTTGCCTTAAAAAACCACATAATTGATTATCCTAAGATTTAAGAGGCATAATCGACTTTTCTTGCAATTAAAAATCCAACATAATCGATTATGCTCCAAGATAATCGATTAAGTTCATAATTATACAGCCCCCGTAATCGATTATGCTAAGCAAAAAATATCAGATAATCGATTATGTCACAACCATAATCGATTATCCACTATTTTTAACTACATAATCAATTATGTAGTGCGTTATTTTTCAATGATAATCGATTATGCATGAAACTAAAATCAAAGAAACGTAACCTAAGGTCAGAGATGAACAACCAAACTCACTCTCCTACCTCTATACTTACTGACGACCCTCTCCAAGCACCATAAACCAATGCAAAACTGTGTAGGAAGATTTGAAAATGTTGTATGCTTGCTTAGCTTCACACAACCCTTTTATATACTCGTGCATCACAATTATGATGTAGCTACTCTCTCACCAACTCAATGATGCAATCAATTGGCATTGAACTTGGTCAAAGAGATTCCTGAACCAAAGTCAGGAATCTCTTGTGCAGATTGGCCACTGTTGGGCACTCTGTTGGCCACTGTTGTGCACTGCTCCCATGCAAAGTTGTAATGGCAGTGTGTAAGTCCAAAAACGTGAGAAAGTAAGGACACTTTGGTCTTTGCATACATCCTACGTGGCTTTCATCTCATTCCACTCTCATTTCTCTTCAATTATGAGAGCACCCTCAATACCCCTATCTTTCTATTCACCCTCACCCTCAACCTCCCCCTCTCACAGAAACAAACGGGGGTGTCTCTAATCCATCTGCGACTACAGTGTCACCCCCAGAAACAAACACACCCTAAGAGTCGAAGTGAGTACATGTACTTTCCTCCTTCATCGAAATTAAGATTCCCTAACACCAAAAGTTAAAGAGAACTATCCTTCAGAGACATTTCAACATAAATAAATTACATTTCAACATAAATAGATTACATTACTCACAAGTGATAGAATTATAATCTTTAATTTTTTTACACACTTTTTATAGTTAATTAAAATTTAAAATCACGAACACACAAGTTAATAATTCTTAATAATTTTTAATAAATAGTACAAAGGTTCTTGAAAGGACTGAAAATTACTGAATAAACAGTGGAAGTACTTGACGTGCATACCCGATCACATACAAAGAAAAAAAAAGTTGTGACAAGGAAATGAAATGATATTGGCTTGATGTGCAAGCCAAGTGTGGTAATCAGTGGCAGCAAAAAATGCTTCAAAGATACAGCACTTGGCTTCAAAGTATCAAATATTTCCCATCACACTAATCACAATATAGCCCCACTAGCCACTACCCTATGATCCTATTAGATATCTATAAAAAAATACACCCATAAAGATTATGTGTACCCTAGGACCCTACACTATCATTGTTCTACAGATATGCTTCCAACCACTGCACCTTACCATTTACTATGTGTATGAATTGGTGATCTATCATCGATACTTTTATATGCAGAAAGCTTAAATTCATTCATATGATGATCGAGTACACTATTTATACACACATTTTTCATATATAAAATTGTACAGTGGATGTCTCACTATATTAGATGCAGTGGAGTGGTTATTACTCTCTTTTTGAACATCATGCCATTGTTGATGTTGGTTGATGTATTTATGACGTCTATGCAACATAATTATGGAACCTATAAACAATAGACTTTTTTTATTTCTTTTAATCACTGGTTTTTTTTTAATTCTTATAATATTTTATTCATTTTGGATTAGTTTATTTAAAATCTTTAATTCTCTTAAAAAGGAAACAAGTATGATTTACAAAATTAAAATGAATAAAAGTGATATTTAAAAGAAAACATAAATTTAAAATGATATTTTTTTTCTCTCCTGAAAATGGAGTGTAAGACTGTGAATATATTATTTGACTGCATTAAAATGTAAAATCTTCTATATTATGTATTTGCATGAAAACTGTAAATTAAATGAAAATCTTTATGAAAAAAATATCATTTAAGTATTTGAAATTAAAGATTTTTTAAAAAAATATATTTTAAAAGATTAAAAAAAAATGTATTTAAAGTTTTTTAAATAATAATATGTGACGATTATGAATATTATATGACATTATGTGTTATTGAGTATTTTTTGGGTAAAAATATGAAAATGAACGTATATATATAAGTATTTTACTACTTTTACCAACCTCATATTACATGTACTTAATACATTATTACAACATACTAACCCAAACACATGTGAATTGGTACGTGTTTAGGCATTTTATATTAAAATATTATAGTTTTAAAGTATAAAAAATAATTTTTGTTGTTAAAGTAGAAATTTTTGTAAAAAGTTAGGATTAAAAGTTATTTTTTATTAAGGAATCATGATTGAGGAATTAAGCTGTTATTTATGGATTTTTCAATTATCTATCTTATTAATTAATAGAATTATTTTAATTAAATAATGAATAAAATAATATAATTAAAAAATGACAAAAAATAGTTAAAAACAGTATTATTTTATATAATAATATAGATTACTGAAAAGAGCATTTCACGCTTCTATATTTGAAAAGTAAATAATAATAATAATAATAATAATAATAATAATAATAATTACATAAATAACTACAAAATAAAATATAACAAAAAAAATATTATATATATATATTATATTATAAAATATAATATATAGTCGCGAGTTTTCAATTTCTCATTTAAAAGTTTTAATTCATTTTGTTTAAAATCCACTATTAATCACTTAGCATCTATGCAACACAGACACTGATACTGATACGACACGGATACGGAGATATGTAAAGACTTATGTGCACAAGTATGTTTCAGATTATTTTTTAGAGCAGAAAGATGTTTTTCATTACTAGTTCACAAGGATTTGTTTCTTATTTTTATAATCATAATAACAATTTATACAATGAATTTTTTAAAAATTAATGTATTTTTCCTTTTTAAAATTGTGTTAGAACTGTACTATAATTATCAGAAATGTAACAAATACTTTTTGAATTGAACACTTGAAGGATACGTGTTCTACATGTGTTATATATCGGACACCGCCATTTAAGAGAAGTGTTTGAATTTCATAGTTTAGCATTACAAATACTAAACCAAATTATCATAACAAGTAATCAATGATTACCAGTAAAGAAACTTTTATATCATCAATGTATTTAAATCAAATTCAAAGGCCATTTTACTAATTAATTATCAATTACATGTTAATAAGATAACTTTTTTTTGTTGTTGAATGCTAACATATAATAAAGTATTGTTTTTTTTTAATAATTACATTAAGTATAATATACAAGGACAAATACTCTCCAACTCTTTATAACAAAACAAATCACCATTCTCCTTAAAAATTATAATTGAGGTGTATTATTAATAACAATGACAGTAATAAAAAAATATTTTTATTTAAACACAGTATTAGGAATTAAAACATATTTTAATTTTTATATAGCATTAATCAAATCTTTATATGTACAAATAAATATATATCCTAAAATTAATTGGAGATGTAGTAACTACATATATTTTTAATTATATTTTATTATTTATTAATGGAATTCACAAATTCACATGAATCCCTTTCATTGATTAAGAAACTCCACTTATAAGTTTATAGTTATTAATAAAATTTATTATTATTTTGATTTTCTTGTCTTGTTTTTTAATTAAATTCCATTATCCTTTAACTTATTTTTTATGTTCAATTTGGTCCTTTAGCTTTTAAAAAATCAGGTTAACCATTTGAAATTCACAAATTTACACTATCTCTTTCCTAATTAATAAACTCTACTTTTATAATTTTATTATTATTATTTTACTTTCTTACTGTATTTTTTGGCTAAATTTTAGTTTTAAAATTTTTAACTTATTTTTTATGTTCAGCATGATTCTATAATTTTAAAAATTTCAATTTAACCCCTTAAGTTTCTAAAATGATTTTTTATTTATTTATTTGTTTTGTGACTGAGTTATAAAAAATATTAAAATTATATAATGTGACCATTAAGTATACACATTCTTGACAAATTTCTTTAAATTATTAGTTGAAGTATTTATTATTATAGTTAAATAAATTATTGTTCATTTATTCAACATCATATTCTTCTCTAGAGAAAATCAACTCAGGAATATAATTACAATAAAATCTTCCATTTTGCCTATATCCTCATCATGAGAAATAAACCTAGCATAAAATGTTTTATAAAAGTCCAAAATATGTTCTCCATATGTTTGTATTTTTTTTTCTTGTTTAATAATTTTTCTTTTGGCTAAATTTTAGTTTAAAATTTTTTAACTTATTTTTTATGTTCAGCATGATTCTATAATTTTAAAAATTTCAATTTATCCCCTTAAGTTTCTAAAATGGTTTCTTTTTTTTTATTTGTTTTGTGATTGAGTTATAAAAAATATTAAAATTATATAATGTGACCATTAACTATACACATTCATGAATTATTCACTTTCGATTCGATGATGACACATTTCTTTAGTTGAAGTATTTATTATTATAGTTAAATAAATTATTGTTCATTTATTCAACATCATATTATTCTCCAGAGAAAATCAACTCAGGAATATAAGTACCAATAAAATCTTTCATATTGCCCGTATCCTCATCATGAGAAATAAACCCAGTATAAAAAGTTTTATAAAAGTTCAAAATATGTTCTCAATATGTTTGTATTTTTTTCTTTTCTTGTTTAATAATTTTTTTTTCATGCAATGACAAATTGAGGTGTCAGCATAACTGCGATGTCAAGTTGCATAATGATATCTAGCATGAAAGTTTTTTAAAAAAATAAAAAAAATAAAAATTAGCGTTCATTAGTTTTATCCTAAATTAAATAAATTTGGGTTTTAGTATTTTAAATTAGAAGTTAAGTTTTTCTTTTTCTATTATTGAACTATTTTTAATAGTAGAAAATAGATGAAATTGTGGTTGTAGTTTTTTATAGTTATTGTGCAAAGATTGTTGATGAAAAAGATAACCATTGTGAGATTAAGAAAAAAAAATTATGAAATAGCTAAACAAAACTTTTTAAAGTCAATGAATCAAATTGAAGATAAAAAACAAGTTAAAAGATTAAGAAGCAAAATTTATTGTATGTTTATACTTAACTATTTGTCAGTTTCCATATTACGAAGAAGAGTGTCATCATTTTATTTTTAACTGACAATTTTATTATTATTTTTGATGTATTTTGCTTGATATTTTTTTAATTACTAAAATACGAAGTACATTAACCATAAGGAATGGTGAATTAAATAAAATTACATAGTATGAAAAAATGTTTTCATAAGAAAATTATTACTTTTGAGATTATAGATATTTTTGTTTTCTAGAGGAACTTAGAACATAACCCACATATTTTTGGTTAATTTCTTTATTAGATTCATCAATATGTATGTGAATGAGTTATGAACTACCTTTAAAATTTATTTGCATTTTTTATCATGACATCTTATGTTGTATTAACAATCTATTTACCATTTGTATTTCAAGTTCAACAAATTATTTATTATTAACACAACACAGACATAGTAATTCTTCCACGGAATACAAGACTACCATCATCATATGAAGTTGGTCTCTATTATTGACATTAAGTTTTATAATTTTTTTATAATACATTTTAAAGTAATTTATGATTTATTAATTAATAATTTAAAAAATTATAATTTTCTTTTATAAATCAATCATTTAAAATAAAAAAACCAAAAAATTATTTTAAAATATGATATCCTAAACACAACTTCTAAACGAAATAAAAAACTATTCAAATTTTTGTCAAGACTAATTACTTAATAGAGAAAGAAACATTACAATGAAATAGTGAAAACAAAGACAAGTGTATCTTTTATTTTATGATAATAACAAATTAAAAATATAATTAAAAAAGAAGTAGATTTTATAATAATTATTAAAATAAAAAATTATTATGAAATAAATATCATAGTTGTAGAGTTATTAAGAATACTTATTATTAATAAAAAAAATATGTACATTCAATTTTTTACAAAATAATTATAAATACCAATCTCTTTATTAATAGTTATAGATAATAATAAAAAAACAACAAAATATTCAATAGATAATAATAAATAAAAGTTTCTTAAAAGTGTGTAAAATAGTATCTATCAGAAGACATTATTAACTTTTTAACTGGACTTTAAATAACAATAGAAAATCAATATATGCATTGTAACCCCTCCCCTAAAAGGAAAATAATAAAATACAGGAAGCTCCATTAACTTTTCAAAATAATGTTTGAAAATTAAAATATTTTAAAAACTGTAAACTAGTATTTTAATTATACAACTTTCAAAATAATAATTTTCATAACATAATATGGTATGTACATGGAAGAGTCTACGGAGAGAGGAAGTACGCGGGCATACGAATAGGCACGTCGTGAAGAAGTGAAAGCAAAGAAATGGAACTGAGAACTAATCTGAAAAAGAAAAGAAAGACGGCGGATCTTGCTTTTTGGGATTTAATTAAAACTTCAATTATTTATAGTTAGAAAAAAAAAGAAGGAAAGGAAAGGAAAAGAAGGTAGCACTAATATCCAGGGTGAAAGTGCAACCAGCTCCCGCACTTGCATTGCATTGCAACCACACCACTCCCATCTCTCATCTCACATTTCATAATTCATATTCAATTCCATTCCAATTTCCACTAACCACACCCTCTCAGATCTGGCATTCCCTCATATTTCAACCATTTTCTCTCTCTCTCTCTTTCTCTGCTGCCTAAACTTTGAGCTTCTTTCTCTCTCTTCCCCGTTGAATTTGGTTCCGTGCAAAGAAGTGCTTCTTCTGTTTTTCCGTGGTGCAGTTTTACTCACAATGTCAGATTTGTTGTTACATTTGCTATTTCCTATTTTATCTTTGGTTACTCTGCTACTTAGCTCATCACCGCTAAAAGTGGAATTAGGTTTTAGCTCTCTTTTTAATATCGTGCTTAAACTGCAAATTCATGCTTACAATTCGCTAATTCACTTGACTAACGTCTCGTGTGTGCTATGAAATTAACTGTGTTGTTGATTGTTAGCTCATTTTTCTGTTGTTTATTTTATATATGTTAGGGAGCAGAACACCTGTGCTGTTTTTTAAGATATTAGTTTTAGAGTTGAGGATATTTGTTGGAGGTTCTTTTTATGGTAACGGAATCGAATTTGGAGTGGTTTTACTTGAATGTGAAAATTGAAATATAGTCGAATTGTGACAGTAAAGTGAGGGAAGCTCCAGAGATTAGTTGGGTTGGTGGTTAGTTTATACATGGGCTTGATTTGTGGAAAACTTGATATGCAGACTGCTTAATTGTTCATGGCAAAGTCGAGGCAAAAATTATCAAATCAGGATTCTTCGTTGTCACCTACTGCTGCAAGATCAAGGGACTGGGATGGGCCATCTAGATGGACGGACTACCTTGGAAGGGAAATGACTTCTCCATTGTCGTCTAGTAGCTCCAGGAATATATATCATGATGGGCAGTCTCAGGGCACAACTCCATCCCAATCACACAAGGGTATTAACATGCAGTGGGTTGTCCAACTCACTGAGGTTGCTGAAGGTTTAATGGCTAAGATGTATAGGTTAAATCAACTTTTGGATTATCCAGATCCAATCAACCATGTATTTTCAGACGCATTTTGGAAAGCTGGTGTGTTCCCCAACCTTCCTAGAATCTGTGTGTTGCTCTCTAAGAAATTTCCTGAACACTTCGGCAAATTGCAACTTGAACGTGTAAGAACTGATGTCTGATATGTTTTATATTTTGAATGTTGACTACGGCCTCTGTTGATTTCATCATTTGGGAAGAAAATGGATGCAGATAGACAAGGTTGCTTGGGATTCATTGCAAGATAATGCGGAGCTTCATTTACAGAGCCTGGAACCATGGGTGCAGGTACTATTATGATACTTTTTTTTTATTGGCATGTGTTTCCCATTGGTAGCCCTTAAGCAATTAATTGAAGGTTTTCACAGTCCAGTTGCACGCCCTCATTAGACACCAAACTTTTCACATCCCTTCGCCCAATACCTAAGCTTTTAGTTTAATTGATTCATGCACCTCATCTTGCTTTTGCTGGATTAGTTTGAGTTATTTTAATACTATCCAAAGTCTACTTGTCAACATCTTTCTTTATTCAATGTAGGAATAAAGAATAAACACAAGCCATAACTAAATAGGAATCTTCAAATTTTTATTTGCATTTGATTTCTAGCTTTATTTCTTTTTCTTAGGAGGAAAGGTTCACAAGAGTGAAAGAGAAGGCTGAAGCTTGTACTAAAGTCTAAACTTGTTGTTTAGATTTAAAACCTATACACCAAAAGGTTTTTAAGCACACACAAACAACTTGCATTGAGACCCAGGAGAATACTTATACTCAATCAGACTATTATATATACTGTTGAGCAAATAGACTACCGATAGATACACCAAAAAACCAGTTACAACTTTTCCGAATCTTTTTTTTCGTCCAATGATAGTTGCTTTATTCATAACAAGATAAAAGGACGACAAACTACTGCTGCCAAGTGCTAACATCTGTCTATGTTCTTTTGTTTGGAGATTGTGCAGTAATCCTATTGTTCTTGTCTTGTGTAGCAATCCACCCTATACTTTAAAGTACCTTCGGTTTGGCATTCACTCTATGTTTCCTTCACATTATGTTTAATTCTGCTGATGACGTGAGCTACATTTTATTATTAATAAACTAAAATCTTCACACTATTTCTATGTCCAAGCTTCTATCTTGACTATATTTATAGCATAAATAGCTTACCATGCACTCTCATTATTTCTTCATAAATAATTCCTTTTGTGGGTTTGGCAACCTTGCTGCATTCTGAGTATTACTGTTTCTGTGCCTGTAATTTATGATAGGATAACTATTCCTTCCCCAGTTTTACTTCTCCTTTTCTTGTCTCTAATTTTTATTTTTTAATCCAAAAGGAGATGTGAATAGTTGTGTGAACTTGGACCTCCTATTTATACTAATAATCCAGGTTAAGGTACTAATGCAGTACAATTTGTACAAACCTAGCTTAATAACTGTCACAACTAATTAATACTGTATAGATAACGCTTTTAGGGTTAAATTTGAACACCACAACTGTAAACTTCAAGAACAGTGGGGTATCTACAAAGACAATATAGAATCACACACGTCACAAGTCACTAACTATTGAATTTGGGAGATTAGGAGAAAGAAGACGCAAATAATGTCCTAGACTCATGTAGTTGGGCTGTGCAGTTAAATGCAAATTGTTTGGAAAAGAAAGTGTTTGAATTAGGTGAGACCTAACTTTAGTTTGAGGTCTACTCTATTTGACATGTAGACTATGGTAAAATAAACTTAAGATTAAAGTCATCTTATAATACTACAATACTAGACTTGAACCATGTAATAAAATAAAGAATCATTTTATGGATAAGAATCACATCAATTACATTCTCATAATCTCTAATTATAATAATCAAAACTTTTAAAATACGGAAACAAAAATATTTTGAAATGAATAGGAAGATTTTGAAGATATTTTTTCTTAATTACTATGGAGATATAGAAAATATTTTTATCCTAATAATATGCTATTTACAACAACTAGCGATTAGGACAAAAGTTAGATGCAATACCATAGGTAATGTTCTCTAATTGTAATTTTGCCTTAGTAATATGCATCGACATTTAATGGAATCAATTATTGTGCGGATAATCAAGATGAAATTCCATTATGATTGGAGAATATATGGTATTGTATCTAAGTTTTGTCTAGCATATTAATAAGGAAAAGTAAATAAGAAAAATAGGATGTTGATACCCCATTACTGTTCATGGAGTTTAGAGTAATAGTATTGTCCTTGCAAATATCTCACTCTTTTTTTAGTCCCTGTAATTATAGTTTTGTTTTTATCCTTGCAAATTTATAATGTTTTACTTTCAGTCCCTGAATTTTTTTGGCGACACAAACTCTAATTTTTTTTGTATGTACTAAAACCAGAAAACACTATTATTACGGGACTAAAAACATATTTAACCTTATTTTTAACTTAGAGTAGTACCTTAATATTCTAACCATTCAGGTTTCATTTAACACAAACAAGGATTTGCAACATTGGTGCTCTATGCATTAAGAAAATTTACATTGTCAAAAGTTGTTTAGAAAAAGGCCCATTTCATCTTTATTTTATGCTTTGCATTTATTGTTTTATTTGATCATTCTATGGTTTATGTCCTCTTGCATTTAGCCTTTGTATGCACATCATCAGAAAAGTATAAGTTATATAAAAATGGAGCCGCATCTTCATTCTCTTGCTATCATTGGCCTTAATGAGATATATTATAGGTTTCATTGTACTCATGATTTATGATTTTGTTCAATAACTATTTTGAATGGTGCCTATGTCAACTAGTCTTGCTTGTTTATGCCATATCTTTTAGATTTTCAATTTCATGTTACCTGAACTGATAAAGTAACGATTCTTTTGTGTGTGCAGCTACTTCTTGATTTGATGGTGTTTCGTGAACAAGCTTTGCGACTTATATTGGATCTAAGCAGTACAGTAATCACCTTGTTGGTGAGTCTGAATATTGTTGCAAGGATCTTGAAAGTGGTTTATTTATACATATAACATTATATGATATGTGCCTAGTTCTCTCTTTATTTGAGTCTTGAGTGCAAAAGCTTTCATCATTGACGAATATCAGTGCTAGTGATAGGGATTTGGATATTGTGGGGGGTCTAAGTTCCACGTCGACTAGTACGGAAAGTTAGGTGGAATATTAAGTTTCTCGTTCTCCCTTTTTCAAAAACTTTTAAGGGTGGCTACCCAAGTGCTTATCAATTGTTATTAAAGCTGGTTGTCGATATCTTGAAAAGGACTGCCCGTTGAAGGTTCTTACCGACAAAGAAGTTGAGTTAAGTGTCACTAGGGGTGTCAAAGTGAGCAAATTCGGCCCATATAGGTTCTCTCACCACGGGTTAAACTAAAAATGGGTCAACTCAATTCGGCTCTCTTTATGGTGAGCCAAAAAGTTTGCAATCTGGCTCAACCTACCATGGGTTAGTGGCTTAGTTGAGTTGATTTACTTAAGCATGGTTTTTTTTCCTCAACTTATTTATATATTTATTGCAGTCCAATTAACGTGGGTTGACTCAACCCACCTGTTTATTGGAGTACAATCAAGAATGATTTGTCATGGTTAACTCAAATCACCTATTTATTTCAGTTCATAAATGTTGTTGAGTTGAGCAAGGGGATTCAAAGTTCATCAAGAAATGAGTTACAAGTCAACCCACCTCTAAACCAGCTTGAACTCGTTTAACCCACGAGTTAAGTTAGGCAAGTTCATTTTAACCCATTTTATTAAAATTATTCTTTTCAACCCAACTTGGCTTAAACCCATGGTGAGTTGGGTTGTCTCACGGGTTTGATTCCATTTTGACAGCCCTAAGTGTCACTGAGTGAAGTGTCGTTGAGTGTGAGTTGTCGATATGTTGGGTATTTTTGGATATCCAAGTCTCACATCAAGTAGTATTATATGATTGGTGAAGTATTAAGTGTTTCATCACCCTTCCTTAACAACTGGCTTTTTGGGTTGGGTGCTTATGAGTTGGTATGATAAAAAAGTGGTGTCTCATCAAATTTCCTGGAAAGTCTTTCAACTTTTATGAAAGCTTCTATAATTGATGTAAATATAGGATAGGAAATGAGGTATTGTGAGTTTATCTTTGCCCTTTTTAGCTCATTCATCTAAAGTCACCACTTCATTCAAATGGTTTTAATAGTTGTCGTAGCATTCAAAATAAACTAATAAATAATAAGTTAATAATTTGTGTATATCTCTAATAACGTCTCAGTGTTTTGCAGCCCCATCAGAATTCTCTTATACTACATGCATTTATGGATCTCTTCTGTTCCTTTGTGCGGGTTAACCTTTTCTCTGAGAAGGCAAGTTAATTTCCCCTCAAATTTCTTGATTTTTTTTACTTATGAGAAGCTTTTATGTTATTGAAATAATTTTTTGGTAAACTATATGAGAGTAATTATCTAAACCAATTCTCTCATTAGATGCCAAGGAAAATGTTGATACAAACCTATAACCTTCTACATGCAATGTCAAGAAATGAGCGAGACTGTGACTTTTATCATCGGTAAGAAATTTTTATAAGTTCTCTTGATTTATTGTCTATTTCTCGTAAACCATAATAGATAGGGATGGATGTTTACTTGCACATATGAACCTACTCTATTGTATAATTCAACTTTTAAGAAAATTTATCCACTCTTTCATTAATAGAGATGCATAAGAAAATGTTTCGAACAAATGTTGATGGCCATTTTCTATATGCAATTATGTACTCTTGGCTTGTGTTTAGGGATGACAAAAACCTATACATGTGGGTATTGTTTGAACCTATCCCGATGTTGACGGAGAATACTCAAATTGACCGGACATGGGTATGGGGATCAATATATACATGTCTGACTTATCCCTATTTTAAATTACTAAGAACCCTTAGTTTCTTTGATACTCTACTTTTAAATTTATGAAATTATAATTTCTTAATCGTTATTTGGAGTTGAAGAGAAGAAAATGTGTGCTTTTTTAGAAATAAATTCTTGATAAGACTATGTTTCCTTTCCTTTAATTTTTATTTTTGTAAGAAAATTATTTAATAAATATTTGGGTGGGTACGGGCATCGAACGAGGATAAGGATGAGACACAAATTTCATACCTGTTGGTTATCGGGGACAAGAATGTGTATAAGTTTTTACTTAGGGCATGAGAGTATAGTTAAACCTGCACCTGGCTCGCTTTGTTGCCATCCCTTGTGTTATTGGCACGTGTGAGTATACAATTTCTTTACTAAACAATAGTTAGTATTAACTATAGGCAAATGAACTCTTGTTAATATATTTGTTTTGGTTAAACAATTATAACCAACCCGTTTAGTTAATATAATTGTTTTTTGAGACAATCATAACCATCCTGTAACTATTTTGTACTACAAATAAATCTTTGTAATCAAAAGTCTTGGTGGAAATGTATATTTTCTCAATTCAATAATATATAAGTTTTCATTTCTCTCTACATAATTTTTAAACAACCAAGACCATTGGTTTGAGAGTGATAAAACAAGTTTTATTTCTTTCTGCTCAGAAAATTTAGCAACATCATTCCTTGTAATAACAATATCATCAACACAGACAACTAGATAAACACATTTCCTAGGAGAAGTGTGACAATAAAATTCTGAATAATCTGCTTTACTTCATTTCAATCCAAATTTCAACATCACGTGGCTAAATGTTTGATGGTGAAGGACATGAGATCTTCAGATATAGTTAGACTGTTTATAGAAGAATGAAGCTGATGTTTCTCTTGATGAGATAGTGTAGGATGATTTTCTTCTTGGCGGAATAGTATAGGATGGGCAAAAGGAAAGGGTAAAACCTGTTGAATAGAAGTAATGTGTTTTTCAGAGGATGAGAAAAAAGGATCTCTTTAAAGAATGAACATTAGAAAGCATGTACCTTTTACTCTTTGGATAATAACATTTTTTTAATCTTTTTTGGAGAGGATAATACCGTAGAAATACATTTAATAGCCCTAGCAGACATGTTATATAGGGCAGGAAGAACATCCTGACCAAAACATACCCAAAGCCTTGGGGAGGGACATGACACAAGGATCCATATGGAAAAATGATTGAGGGAGAAATTTCATTTTCAAGTGCAGAAAATGTCATCCAATTATTAAAAAGAAAAGCAATTAGAGTTACATCACCCCAATGATGTACATGAATGTTTGCAGCAAATGCCTGTTTTTTCATTCTGTTTTTTCATAGTGTTGAGGTGTAGGAGAACATGTGGATTGATGTAAAATGTCATGTGAGGATAAGAACAAAGAAAGCTTAGAAGAGAAGTACTCCTTGGCATTATCACTCCTAAAAATTTTAATTACTTTCCCAAACTGATTCTTGATTTCATTGAAAAAGAACAGGAAAATAGATTAAAGTTTAGGTCTATTTTTCATTAAGTATACCCAAGCACATTTAGAAAAATCATAAAAAAATGTTACAATATTTAAAACCAAAAGATGTTACACGGTTTGGACCCAAATATTTGAATGAATGGTAGTAAAAAATGAGTTGCATGTTTTTTTAGTTTGCTTGAGAAAAAAGACCTTACATGTTTGCCTAACTGACATGATTCACAGCCTAACACTTTAATTTCCTAAGACTTGGAACCAGAAGTTTCAATTTTGACGAATTTGGATAATAATCCAATTGATCATGAACGAGCTTTGGAGACAAAACAATAACTCTAGATACAAACTCAAAATAGGAAAGACCCTGAGTCTCGTCTTCTTCTCCAATTATCTGACCTATACTACATTCTTGAATGACAAAAGAATATCATTAAATGTAACTGATCAATTTAAGGACTTGGTCAATTTACTCAAAGGGATAAGGTTGAAAGGATAATCAGTGATAAATAGAATAGAATTTAGATTCAATGAAGGGGAAAGAGAAACTAGACCAATTCCTCTGGAAGCAAATTTGCATCCATCAGCCTGCATGTGGTATTTTGAAGCCCGATTCAAAATACAACACCTATTTATACTCGGGCCATTATACAATAAAAAAAATCATGAACTGATAACAATTGAGGGGTTAAATGGGCAAAATACAATTCCTATTGAATGGAGGAGAAAGATAAACTAGACCAATTCCTCTGGAAGCAATTTTTCTTACATCAGCCTGCATGTGGCATTTTGAAGCCCAATTCAAAATACAACTCCTATTTATACCGAGGCCATTGTACAATAAAAAAAATCATGAACTGATAACAATATAGGGGTTAATTTGGAAAAAGTAATCCTTTATGGGCGGAATTGATAAAGGATAATGAAATTAATTTACACCAGTTTTGATGTGTAAATTAATTTAGTTTTTCCCTTACCATTTCACCCATTTTTTTATAGCAAATAAATGTTCATTATTTTAGTTGTAATGTGTTTCTATCCTACTTTACAGTTTGGTCCAGTTCATTGACTCTTATGATCCACCACTGAAAGGCTTACAGGAAGACCTAAATTTTGTGAGCCCTCGTATTGGAGAGGTTAGTTTCATCCTTTCCTAATTCAATATTATACAAATAATTGCCAGTACATATGGTAAAGAAGTCGAGTACGTTTTCCAGTCTTCTAACTAATTTTCTGTGATTCTGTCTTTTCATGATTTAGTTCAATTTATTTTCCTCAGCCTTTGTACTTTTTAGGAGCTGCATTAGTTGGTCTTAAATCTTGTGGAAGTATGTGAAATGTTTGCTTTTTATGGAGATAACTGGGTTTGTGATACTTTGTTTCACTTGCTCGAGATGGACAATACTATATTGTTGATTAAGTTATATCACCTTATCCACTTCATTTGCTTTGGAATAGAAACTGAGCGTTTGCTTTCTTTGTCATGTCTTGTATAAGGAGAACCATCTACAATCTTCTGTCGCTTAAAGACTGTCTTCCACAATCTCTTAAATGTTAGATATAAATAAAAGCATTTCCGTTCCTCCACTTCACTTAAATGTTGGTCATTTGGGTATCCAAGCCTCTTTGACCAAGTGGTCAGGAGTTTGATCGTTGCCTCCATCTTTTATAATTAAATTAAATTAAGTTTCAGTATGACGTAAAGTTTTCCCTTCACTCTATATTCCAAGTTCGAAGAGGCTTGTTATTGACAGATTAAAAACAATGCTGGAGCTCTACTTAAAGGCTCAAACCTTTTGAAGATTTGGTCCAACAGTATACAATATCAAAATTGAATTAATCATTTCAGCAGAAGTCTCATTGTTGGTATGTTCTCAATCGTTTGGTTCCTTAAGTTAAAATTGAGACCTAGAGAAGACTGCATATGGCATTTGTTAAATGTAAAATCTCAGTACACTTTCTTAATAGTATGCTTCTGCTTCCAAATATATTATGATTTATTATCCATGATAACTTATTCAGTTACTTGTAATTTTATCAAATGAATAAGATATGTTCTCTAATTCAGAAAAAGAAGATTCAACACTTCAGACCTGGTTTTAACTATTTACATTATTTTTTTTTCACGTAAAGAATTGTTTTCTTAGTTAACTTCTTTATGGGTGAAATGCTGTATTTGGCAACTTAATAATATATTGGTGCTGTGAAATTGATAGATTAGCACATATTAGGGCCTGTTTAGACAAACTTCTCAGCAAAAACTCCTCGGAGAGAAAAATAAGAAGAAAAATTATGAAATTGATTTGTTTTAAGTTAAAATTAATTCACATTTTTTAATCAAATGAGGAATGTTGTTGTATCACTATCCTTACTGACTGCAACCTAACTAGGTTAGCACCCTAGTCTGTATGAATCATCTCTAGTATTTCCAGACACTACATATATGAAAGAAAAATAAATACAAAAGTTGAGGGGCCTAACCAAACCCACAAACAAAATCTAAACTAATCAATATTAAAGGGAGGAACACCTTCCCACAAAAATAGCACTGACTTTTAATCCCAAAGGAAGCTGGACTGTCATCAGCACCTCTATCTCCTTCTCTATAATATGTTATATATGAAAATACATGTTTTAAAATCTCCATACACTTCATCCATCTATTCTTCAATCTCCAAGGGATCAGATCATGTTTGGAAAAAGCCATGATCAATGTAGAATCACTCTCTAACCTTATAAATCTCCATGCTTTCTGATGAGCAATTTTAGTAGTATGAATAATTCCCATAGCCTCTGCCTCACGCTGAGCTAACCTGAAGAGATATAGAGAAAAACCCCATATTCTTTGCTCTGAAGATTCCTCCACAAGCGGAAGTATTTAGATTTTTCATGTATGCTCAATGTGTATTACACTTAATCCAACCATCATCCAAGGGAAATCAATTAAGTTGAACAATCTTGGGTTCTTCCTTTGGCCTGCAAGCAATAGCAAACAATTTCAAAAGCTTAAATTCTTTTATAGTTTGTAGAAGTTCTTTCATATAGCTTGTCCAGATTTTATTTTTAACTTTGGGCATAAACTAATTTTAATCTATAGAGAAGTTAATTTCATTTATTCATATTTTTCTCTCCTAAAAGTCCTCACGTAGAAGCTTATTTAGAGACACCCTTAGAAATATTTTGATTTCATTGTTTCCTTGATTCTTTCGTAGTTTTCATAGATAGCTCCTTTTAATTCATAAACTTTAGAGATTGATTATGTAATTCATGTATATAAGTATTCTACAGGATGTGATGTAAATATAATGACAGTTATTCACTCCCTAAAGTATTGCCATTAGAGGATTTGTTTTGATAAAACCCCAAGTCTCACATTGACTAGAGTTAGTTTAAAAAGAGTATATAAAATGATATTAAAACCCCAAACCTCATAAGCCGATTTTATGGATTGAGTTAGGCTCAAACCTAAATTATAAAATTATATTAAAACCTATTCTTGATTCATTAACAGACCACCTACCATACTTATCTACACACTAAGTACAATAATGGTGGGTGTGAGGATGTTCATCATTGAGAAAAACACAAGTCTCACTGTGACTAGAGATAAAACTTGAAAAGAGTATACACGTGGGGGTAACCCATATCTGTAACCAATTTTGTGTGGTTGACTTGGGTCCAAACCCAAATTATAAATTTTGATATCTTTTTTTCCAGGTGTTGGAAGCTGTGGGCCCTATTATATTTCTATCAACAGACACAAGGAAACTTAGAAATGAGGGATTTTTAAGTCCATATCATCCTCGTTATCCAGACATACTCACAAATTCTGCTCATCCACTGGTAATGTATATTTTTGTTAGTAAACCGTCTTGATATCGACTTCTTAAATTGATAACTTTAATTGCACTAATGCTCTCTTTTCATTTAATTCTGCAGAGAGCTCAAGATCTAGCAAATGTAACTGCATATCGAGAATGGGTGTTATTTGGGTATCTAGTCTGCCCTGATGAACTGCGCCGTGTCACTAGCATTGATATTGCTTTGGTAAACTTCATGCTTCATACCTGTACCTGAGATACCTACATTGTGAAGTATGCAGTGTACTGAAATTGTTTGCTTTTACTGGGGCAAAAACACTACCATGTTAATATAATTATTGAGATTTGAACTGGTGACCTTCTAAACAAGAAAGCCTTATTGCACTGTTAGATGTGCCCAACCATGTATGTTAATATTATTAGATGATATTTGGAAAATGGACCCAGCTGAACAATCTGTGGTCCTTATATGTTTTCTTTATCCATGTAGTGATGATACTTCTGAATAAAACAATGTGGATGTAGCTAGGAATCTCTTATTGAATGAAGAACAAAGTCTCTGTTCTGTACTAGTAGTAAGTGCAGATTGAGTGTTGTAAGATGTATATCCCTGAGAAATTAGAGAGACTCTGGACTATCCTGTTTAACAATTCTAAGCCCCAAATGACTTAATTCTCTCACCCTCCTGATACATATAGTAACCTTCTTAATTAACTATTACAAATCCTCCTAATTAACTCCAACTAACTTCTGTTTACAATTGGTCTTGGTTATCTTCTGGTCCATTACTTCTCTACTTAAAATAGACCTGCTTAACTTTAGGTCATACAGCAAGACAAAACTTTCACCTTGGCCTTAAGGTGAAAATCAGGAAAAGCAGATTTCAAGGGAGTGAGCAAGTCCCAGGCATTCTCAGTCTGGCAACCTTTTCCATTTGACTTGCAATTCCATTGCCCCTGCAGCATTTATTGTATTTGAAGTTCATGGGGTTGCAATGCTAATTTCCAGTCTCTAGATAGCTTGGTTGGTAAAGGCTGAGGTTTGCAACTCTTGACACAGCCTTCTTTAAAAGACATTTGAAAAAATTGTGTTCTCTTCTGTGGTGAGGCAATCGCGGAAGGATATTTGTTAAGAATGCTATAGAATATCTCATCTGGTCTTTTTTAAATAATATAGATGTAATATTTTTTGGTGTTAAGTCATGTGCTTGGTAAGCCATACAAATTACTTAATTTAAAAAATAATAAATAAATTTAAATTAAGTAATTGTATAATTAAAAAGTTATATATAGATTTATTATAGAGAGATAATAGTGGGATGGGTCAAGTTATAAGGGTGAGGCTCTAAGTCCACTAGAAAAAGTGTTATATTGTATTTGTGTGTCGAAGTCCAAACAAACAAACAATTCCTTAATAGCCACTTCCAAACCAACATTCACAAGTTTGAGATATAGTTTTATTTCAGATAAAAATGACACTCTTTACTTACTAATAATCATCCAAATGTTGTCATAATTACGATAAGGTCTTATATTGAAGTAGTGTGGGTTTTAGTTATTCTAAGTATACTTCCTAAGTTCTGTTTGGCCCTGGTATTTCAGGTTGTATTGAAGGAGAATTTAGTCCTCACATTATTCAGAGATGAGGTAATTTTTTCTCATTGACTTTAGAATAGTGTCCTTAGCTACAGCAGTTGACAATATGTAAATGAATACACAGTACATTCTTCTGCATGAGGATTACCAACTGTACGTTCTTCCTCGAATATTAGAGTCTAAGAAGATGGCAAAATCTGGACGCACAAAGCAAAAAGAGGCAGATTTGGAGTATAATGTTGCAAAACAGGTTGAAAAAATGATAAGGTACATATAAAATTCCTGTTCAAATTTAATGTCTCACAGGATATGAGAGATTGAGATAGTCAAATTTTGTGAGTTGTCCATGACTCCATAATTATCCAGGTTTCTTTTTTCAGTGATTTGGTGACTGAATTCTAAGTTGTCTTAGAATAATTCTGAAAACAGCTATGCATTCTAAAGGCTTGGTACTTATTAATTATTGTCCATTTTGTGGACATGCCTTGATTATTTGATGCGCTTAGAATTTAATATAATAGAAGGGAGCAAATTTTGTGGTATCACTAAAAGCCTTTACCATTTTGATAACTGCTATGCATCAGAATTTGATGAACTTGACCATTTTTCGGTTGTAGTTATTTTGTCAATGTTAGGATTAGGGAAGTTTAAGATTTCACACTTGGGTGTTTCATTTTACAGGATTCAAGGTTTTTGTAGCCTCTATAGATTTTGGATGTACTTTTTTATTTTATTTTTGGGGTTTGGCACAAAGTGGTTCACTTAATAAAACTGAACTAAATGATGGCCTTCTAAATTCATGGAGACAACAATAAAGAATCAAATATTCTTATATTTTTTGAAGGAAAACTTTCTGTGTTGTTATTTGTTATGTGAAATCACTCTTTCAACTCTTCTACCTTTTTATATGAATATTTGTTATTCTTTTCTGGGTCTTTTCTTGTCATTTTTTATGGTCGATCCTCCTTACTATCACAACTGACAGTGCTCATCGCAAAACTGTTTGACTTTTTCAGTGAAGTGCATGAGCAAGCAATATTATCTTGTGATGCTATTCATCATGAAAGGAGAATTTTATTGAAACAAGAGATTGGGAGAATGGTGCTGTTTTTTACTGATCAGCCCAGTCTGTTGGCCCCTAACATTCAGGTGTCTTTCTTTTTGCATTTTGAAGCATGAAAAAAATGTTGACTCAGACATTTTGTTACTGAAACTTTTGGTATTGTCATGCTTGTAAATATTCTTGATTTGATTTTATACAAGTGCATATTATTACATCTATTCTGTGGATTCATATATTAAGAGAGTATAAATCTTTAGAAAAATTACGAAAAAGGAGCTCTAGAAAAATATTTCTAGTTACTCAACTTGTTAACAGGAGTGTTTTTACTGTGAAACCACTTAATTAGTTATCAACCAAGTGGATAATTGTTTCTAAAATGTTCTACAACTAATTTTTATGTGTAATTTCCAGGTGGTTGGCATGCATATGTAGACACTTAAAAGTTAGTGTTAGGCTGTTAGCATGTTAAATTAGTGGGCTTTTGCATATACATTTCTAGACTTGTCTTTGGTGGTCTGGTATGCTAAATTCAAATAAAATTTTGGTCCTGGGAATTTGAACATAGTACTGGAAGTGTCTTTAGCTTTGTAAATAGTTATGTAATTTTGTTTTAGTATTTCATGTATCTTCACTTCTTAAAATATTCTGTTTGAGAGAATTTAATCTTTTATGCAGATGGTGTTTTCTGCCTTGGCTTTAGCCCAATGTGAAGTGATATGGTATTTCCAACATGTAGGAGTTGCATCATCAAGATCTAAAACTACTCGAGTGGTACCAGTTGACATAGTAAGCTTTTATCTCTTATTTTTTTATTGCCTTGCTTTTAATGAAACTAATGCCCTTTTATAAGAAAATCACAAACTTTTTCAATGTTAAGGTACAATATATATATATCCTTAATAATAAAAGCCATCCTCGGCAATTTTAGACTACAAATGTATACATATTATAGAAAATACGGGAGCAATAAAATTAACCTAATTTCAAGAACTAAGGTAACTAAATCTTTACAAATAAGGAAAATAAATATTGAATTATTCTACACATTCTCAAGTCGGGACATGCAATTTATTATTTTTGGAGATTTCACAACTAGAGATATATCCAAATTATAGTACATAAGTGGGTGTAAATCTCACCTTACAAGCTAGTTTTGTAAGATTAAGTTAGGCCTAAAGTTTACATTCTAAGATGATATTGGCTTTTATCCTAATAAGGTTTGTTGGGCATACCATACCACCCATTATCGGACCAATACCAAACTATTTATAAATATCTTGTCCCACGTTCGAGATGTTCAATTCTCGACATGAAGGGTTGTATTGGAGATCCTGCACTGCTAGTAATGTGACCAATTATAATATAAGTGAGTGCAAACTCTACCTTATAAGGCGATTTTGTGAGGTTGAGTTAACTTAAAACCCACTTCCTAAGAATTATCTCCAACTTACATGTAAGATCTTGGAAGTGCTTATGCATGAAGTCTTTTGGTCAATACATTTGTCAACTAAAGTTAAAGGGAAACATGTAGTAACTATGAGAATAATATTTACTTTTTCCTTGATGAAATGCTAGTTCATCACTATTTTTTGTCCTATCATGTTGAGTTGGATTGTGTGCAATATTGATGGTAGACTTATTGTTGCAAAAAGGCTTCATACTTAATCTTGATATCATCAAGTATAATTTTGACCTACGACAGTTCACTAATCCCTGAACCGCGATATTCTACCTTTGCTCTAGTCCTCACAATCATATTTTTCTTCTCACTCTTCCATGTTACCATATTACCACCCAAAAAACGTACCTTGAGGTAAATCTCCAATCACATCAAACTTTACATAGTCTACATCTGTACGTAGTTGCATAGACAATTTTCCCTGCTTTTCGCCATCCCTGTGTGCATTGAAAGGGAAGAGAAAGGGGAAAGAGTCAAATTTGATATAGGGACTGCGTCATGTGAAAAATATGTCATCTATTCGTAATGGACATGAATAGTTTGAAAAATGCCTTTATTTGCCACTTTATTAAAGGGCTGTCACTGGGTAACAAACTCTTGTCTCTAGTTTTCTTTTACCATGTAGTTTGAATCTATTGATAAGGTGGTTGACTTGAAATTTCATGATCATGTTTTCAGGATCCAAATGACCCAACAATTGGATTTCTGTTAGATGGAATGGATCATTTATGTTGTTTGGTACGCAAATACATTGCAGGTTAGATTAGCTTTATGTGTACTGACTTATCCTGCATTAGGGAATATGTACTATCTTTGGTCCTTTATCCAAGAAACAATTACGTGTATCTTTTTTTGTCCTAACTAAAAGAAATATAACTTTGATTTGAGATGTATTAATTGCTAATTTTCTTTTATACCCTAAATTTATTATGAAGTCTATTGATGAGGCACTCCCGAATTCCTATGCAAGTAGATGCATTCATTGGCTTGTTAACAAATTGATGCTACACTAGTATATCGTTCCTCTTTAATTTATTTTTAATGGATATTTTGGTTGTTAAATGTTGTTTCATTTTGAGTGCAGCAATTCGAGGTTACTCATTGTCATATCTTTCATCCTGTGCTGGAAGGATCCGGTTTTTACTAGGAACTCCCGGAATGGTGGCTCTTGATATTGATGCTAGCCTGAAAGGACTATTTCAGCAGATCGTTCACCACCTTGAAAACTTGCCCAAACCACAGGGTGAAAATATATCTGCTATCACTTGTGACCTGTCGGTATGTGAGACATCTGTAGTGGCCATTTTCTAATATCTTAAGTGTGGGATGGGATGTGTATGCTTTTTGGATTACAGTGCTTTACAATCATTGATATAAATATTCTTGCATTGAGTTAATAATTCTCAGAAATTGGGGTAGAATAAATTGATTTCAAACATTTATGCTACAAATACTTCAGTCATATATAGAAGGCTGGAGAGCTAATTTAGGAAATACAATAACAGACTTATTTAATTAGATCCCTATGATTCAGGGATATAATCAAGGATATTTCCCTTAGTCACTTTAACTGTAATATGCTAAGTATTAAGAATGAAGAAAATAAATATAGGATTGACATCCCTTGTGTAAAATACACACATAGGGGTGTTTATTTATAGATAAAAATAATAACAGAATCAATAACATAATAACATAATAATATAAACTATGGGCTAAGCTCGTTACATTCAACTTTCCCCCTCAAGCTGGTGCATATAAATCATATGTACCAAGCTTGTTACAAATATAATCAATTCTAGGTCCTCGTAAAGATTTAGTGAAAATATCTGCTAATTGTTCATTCGAAATAACAAATTCAGTCTTGATGTCTCTAGGCACAATCTTTTCTCGAATGAAATGACAATCAATCTCTATGTTTGGTCCTTTCATGAAAGACAAAATTTGAGCTAATACGAATGGCAACCTGATTATCACTTGAGTGTCATTTGATTGACTTCTCCAAATGGCAATTCTTTGAGTAACTATTTAAGCCAAATATGCTCACAAGTAGCTAAAGTCATAGCTCTATATTCCGCTTCGACATTAGATCTTGTCACAACATTTTAGAAGTTAAATTAACAGCAATAGGAACACAATACCCGAAAGTGGATCTTCTATCAGACGTAGATCCTGCCCAATCGGCATCTAAATAACATACAACTCTAGTATGATTATTGTGACCGTATAACAAACCTTTTTCAGGAGAACCTATAATGTATTATAATATACGAATGACTACATTTCAATGATCAACATATGGTGAATTAAGGAATTAACTCACCACACTAACAACAAATGAGATATCTGGACAGGAGTGACCGTAAGATAGTTCAATTTTCCAACTAATCTTCTGTATTTCTCAGGATCTGAGAGAGACTCCCCCTGACTAGGTAGGAGTTTGACACTAGGATCCATAGATGTCTCAACAAATTTTGAATCCGTTAATCCAGTTTCCTCCAAAATATCCAATGCATACTTCCTCTGAGAATGAACAATACTATTGATTGTGCTACCTAAATCCCCAAGAAATATTTGAGTTTGCCAATATCTTTTGTCTGAAAGTGTTGACAAAGGTGTTGTTTTACCTGTAAGATGCCATGATGATCATTGCCTGTAAGAACAATGTCATCAACATATATTACGAGATAGGTAACAAACTAAATAATCTGCTTTACTGCGAGTCATACCAAATTGTTGAACAACTTGGGCTAAATTTTCCAAACCAAGCCCTGAGAGAGTGCTTGAGATCCTATAAGGATTTGCTGAGACGACATACCAATCCAGAAAACTCCCTTGAGCGACAAAGTCAGAAGGTTACTCCATATAAATTTCTTTTTGTAAATCCCCATAAAGAAAAGCATGGCATTCAGTTGATATAGAGACCATTGTTGGAGAGCAGTCATGGCTATGAAAGCGATCTGAAGCCATCTTTGCTACTAGAGAAAAAGTATCACCATAGTCTAAATAAAAAATTTGGGTATAACCCTTAGCCACAAGATGAGCTTTGAGACGATCAATAGTACCATCAGGACCAGTTTTGATATCCAAAACCCACGTGCAACCAACAACAAATTTCCCAGAAGGTTAAGGAACAAGGTCCCAACTTCCATTATTCTACAGTGCACTCATTTCATCAAGCATGGCCTGTCGCCAATCAGGATGAACATCACCTACAAACTTTGGAATGGACACAAAAGAAAGATGAAAGAGAAGTGGGAAACAATATAATGTGGAGAGGATTTACGGGTCGAACGTATATCTTTATGGATGAAAATGGGAATATCAGGTTCAACTATCGGAGCCAAAAGGGACGGAGGATCTGGTACTAGAGGAGAGGCATCTTGTGGACGATGGGATGACTGACGACAACTGTAAACTTGAAGAGGTGGTGGAGGAGGAAAATCTTTAGGCACACTAGATATAACAAGATGATCAAAGACAACTGGAATATATACTTGTTTAGATGGAGACACAAGTGCAAAAGATAAAGACTTAAAATAAAATAAAAAGAAGACTCAATGAAGGTGATATCTGCAAAAATGAAATAACGGTTAAGAAAGAGTGAAAAACATTTATATCCTTTTTGAGATCTAGTAAACCCTAAAAAAATATATTTATGTGACCTAACAAATAATTTATCAAGACCAAGACAACAATTGTGAACATAGCGTGTAAACCCAAAAACTTTAGGTGGTAAGGGATGAAGAGGTTCAAAAGGAAATAAAGTATAATGAAGAATTTTATTCTCTAAAATCGAAGATGACATACGATTAATTAAATAACATGCACTAAGAATAACAACACCCCAAAAACGTTGAGGAACATTTCCATAAAGTAACATAGTACGAGTAGTTTCAACAAGATGTTTATTCTTGTGCTCAACCACTCTATTTTGTTGAGGGGTATAAGCACATGAGGTTTGATGAAGAGTGTCATGAGATTTCATAAAAGTGGTAAAATAATGAGAAAGACACTTACGAGCATTATCATTGCGTAAGATTCAAATCGAAACTCTAAATTGATTTTCAATTTCGTTATCAAAAGATTGAAATCTAGAAAACAACCCAGAATGATATTTCATTAAAAATAACCAAGTACATCTTAAATAATCATCAATAAAAGTAACAAAATACTGAAACCCTAAATTAGACTTAACACGACTTGATCCCCAAATGTCAAAGTGAACTAAGGCAAAAGCGGATGAAGCACATTGTGAGACACTACTAGGAAAAGAACTGTGACTTTGTTTACCTAAATAACACGACTCACAAGACAAACTACTAGGAAAAGAACTGCGACTTTGTTTACCTAAATGACAGGACTCACAAGACAAACTAGACACTTTGGACAGACTTGGAACAAGGTGTTTCATCTTGGTAAGACTAGGATGACTTCGCTAAGCATGAATGAGAGATGGAGAATCCATAATCGTGCCAAGATGTGGAAATGTTCGTAGGTGGTAAAGATGATGAGACTCACATCTGGTGCCAATCATCCGTCCTGCTGTAAACAAATAGAATCTTTGGTAAAAGAAATAACACAATCAAGGGAATGAGTTAGATGACTAATGGATAATAAGTTAAAAGGAGATTCAGAACATAAAGAACATTATCAATAGATAAATAAGGAAGATGAATAGTACCAACACCATGGGATGAGACCCTAGAGCCATTGGCCATGGTAATGGATGGTAAATAACCGAAAGTAAACAAAGAAGAGAAAAAATATTTATTACCAATAATATGATCGGTGGCACTTGAGTCAAGAACCCAAGGACCAAGAGAATTGAAGTGAGTAAGGCTAGCAAAAGGTGTACCTGAATGTGCAACAGAAGCAATGAAACCAAAGTTATGACGATCCTCTTACCATTTAAGAAATTCATTGAAAATTGCAAGCTGGCCTGAGATATCAAATGAAGTAGGGTCCATAGTAGAAGGTTGCACAGGAACAAGCAACTGCAATAGCTCTAGGAGGACTTGTGATGCCCTTTGCTCGACTTGGAAGGGCGAGTGAGATCATAATGTTAAGAGATTAAAGTAGAAAAGTCATTAACTGAAAGAGGTATATCAGTGATGTGTTTACCCGATACACACAAAAGGGTAGAACAAGTGAAAGTAAAATTGGGAATCACAGGAGATCCCAACATTTGATCACAGACATGCGAATAATCATCAGGAAGGCCATGTGTGCCCAATAACATGAGGAACTTGGACTGTTGCTCTAGTTCTTGAGAAGGAGTGGAGGCAGGAGGCAACAATTCATTAAAATCATAAAAAGCACGTAGTTTACATAAATATTCAACCATTGTACCTTTAAGACGTTTGGGAGAAACAAGGGTAAAGAGATTTTGACACACTATAAAGACGAGTATGATTGGTGTATAATAACTTCGCCTATTTCCAAACTTCTGAACATGTCTCAAAAACACAAATTTTTTTAGAGATGAGTGAATAGTAGATTTAATAACAATGCATAATTGAGCATCAATTTTCAACCAGCGAGAAGCCGCATCTGCAACAACATTGCGAACACATTAGGTAAGATGATCAACATAATCTTGACTCTTAAGCCATAATTTAATAATTGAGGCCCAAATGTCATAATTAGTTCCATCCAATTTTTCAATAGAAAGATGAACATTGACATAATTAGTTTATATAGATGGATTGGTCATATTGACATTTGAAGAAGCCATAGATCCATTCGTTGGCGACACAGTGGTAGGAGACGAATCAAGTCTAATGGTAGGAGACGAATCCATAGATCTAGTTGTTGTCCAATTGGTGACAACGGTGGCAATAGCAGCCAATGTAGTTAAAAGCGTGAGTAAAATTGCAAAATCGTACAATGCATTTGAGATGATTGATAGCAATGAAGGCTATTGTCTATGGTTTTGGTATGCGCTGTCTGAGGTGGCTCCCAAAATTTGAGATCTCTGATACCCATCTTAGAAATTAGAGTAGAATATATTGATTGTATACATTTATGCTAAGAATACACTAGTCATATATACAAGGCTAGAATGCCAATTTTGGAAATACAATAACAACACTTATTTAATCAAATCCCCATGATTCAAGGATATAATTAGATCCCTATGATTTAGTCATATTTCCCTTATTAATTGTAATATGCTAAACAAGGAAATAATAAATGCGGTTACGGACAATAATCATAACCAAGTTGCCACTTGCTACTTTTGTAGAATTTATTTCATTCTGAATATTTTGTGCACATCATTTGCTTATAAACCAAGTCATTGGAATTGTAAAGAAGAATAGTTGAAACTCAAGCTAGAGTAGAATTTATTTCATTCCGAATGTTTTGTGCACATCATTTGCTTATAAATCAAGTCATTGGTATGGTAAATAAGAATAGTTGAAATTCATGCTAGAGTTCTTATGCATGCAAAGTTTGTATAGCCCTTTTAGTGTCAGACCCTTAGTTTCTAGTTTTTATTTGTCATTTCTCTTTATTTTCTAGTCATAGACTACGTAATGTGTTAACAGCGTTCCTTACTATTTTCAGGATTTTCGAAAGGATTGGCTATCAATTTTACTGATAGTCACATCTTCACGTTCATCCATAAACATTAGGCATTTGGAGAAAGCTACAGTTTCCACTGGCAAAGAAGGATTATTGTCAGAAGGGAATGCTGCTTACAATTGGTCCAGGTTTGTATCCACAATTTTAATTTCCTTACTATGCCATTCTGATACTTATTTGAGTAATTCATTAATCAAATGATTAACTGAATCTTTAAAATCCGCTTTCTCCCACCTCCCCACACTATTTATAAGAAAATGAGATTTACCATGTTAGAGGAAAATCATCAGCTTTTTGTGTAAGATCGTATGATTTTACAATCATGAGCGTTGGCTGTGTTGCAAGCACAATGTGAATAAGTATTGTGATTTTGTGAGATTGCAATGGCAGCTGTGCAAAATTGTGGGTTGTTCTGTCTTCGTGTCTAGGAAATTTTTTATGTTTTCTGACCTGTGACCTATTGTGACCCGGAATGCTCTGCTCCTGAAAACCCTAAATCTTCCAAAACAGACAACTTTACTTATCAATAGCGAAAATGTTTTTGCAGATGAACTTAATTTAGTTTGAATTAGTATATTGAATTGAGGAACATAATGCTATATCTTTTTGCTGAAGATTTCTTGCTTTCTGCCCTATAATTAAGTTGATTTTGTATCCTCATTGTGTGCTAATCAAATAGTTTCTCTGACTATTAGTAACACATCACAAGGATTCATCCCTGCCCCATTGTTGTACTAGGAGGATATCTTGATTTTGTGTCATGTATTCTCTTCTCTTTTATAATTTATATATATTACTAGAGGGCCGTGTGTAGAATTATGCTTTTGGATTATGGCTTGTATTATGCAATTACTCACATCCGTGTAAATACAAATACCATAGCATGCAGCAGAGTTAGAGATTCCAGACAGTTTCTCTATACATAATAAATTAAAAAAACTTGGAAGATATAATTATGGCATAGTGATTCTCTTTTATGCAGATGTGTAGATGAATTGGAATCCGTACTTTCAAAGCATGGTAGTCTTAGGAGGCTGTATTTCTACCACCAACACCTCACAGCTGTGAGTGCCCATATTCCACACCCAACTTATTTATTTATTCAGTTTCTCTAGAATGAATGATGCCTAGTTTGTATGCTAAGACGTTAACCTTAGGGTATGGATTTAAGTTGCCCCTTTATTTTCCATTTTAACCCAAACTATGTTCCTATAATAGGTTTTTAGAAACACCATGTTTGGTCCAGAAGGGCGTCCTCAACACTGCTGTGCTTGGCTTGGGATTGCTAGTAGTTTTCCTGAGTGTGCATCTCCGATTGTTCCAGAAGAGGTAAAAACAAATCCTTGAGAGCAGTTTTACTTTAACTCTCAAGTAGTGATCAACATTAGTAAACCGTTACTAACGCCTTTTGATGGAGGCTTGGAGTTACATTTTGCTTCCTTTATGGTGGTATTTTGTTGCTTTCTTTTGCTTACTTGAATACTTGATCTGCAAATATTCAGAATATTTACTGCAATGCAATCTTTTATTTTCATTAATATCTTTGTTGAAGGAAAATGAAGAAACTTATCATTACAAAAATAAAAATAGATTTAATGTTGCTTATGGATCTGTTAAAAGTGGTGGATTCACATATAAGGCTTCATAAAATTTCTGAATAAGGAGTTCTGAAATGTTCTGTTTGAAACTACATAGTAATTGTGGATTGTGATTTCACTGCAAATCTATACTTCTCTTATCTCATCAGTAGTAAAAACTCAAAAAGTATAAATAATGCCAATACCTTTGAAAAATGAAACCTCATATTGACTTAATAGTCATGTAAACTTCCATTTCCTACTTCCTGATTGATCATTAGGTGTTATATGTGATGATAGCAAGATATGGAAATATTGAACTAAGGTCGTGACTGTAAATTTTGCTGCAAGCAGGTTACAAAAATTGGCAGGGATGCTGTTCTTTATGTTGAATCTCTGATCGAATCTATCATGGGAGGATTGGAAGGATTAATAAATATTCTTGACTCTGAAGGAGGATTTGGTGCCTTAGAGAATCAGGTAAAAATACTTTTAGCTAACAAGTTACCTCCATTTCTGAAAGGTAACCTTTGGATTTCATCAGCTTCTTCCAGAGCAAGCAGCTTCGTATCTGAATCAGACGTCAAGAGTTTCCATTCCATCATATAAATCTCCAAAAGGAACCGCTGGTTTTCCTTTACCTGGCCATGAGAGCTTTCCTGAAAATAATGGTTCTATCAAAATGTATGTCATAATAATCCCATCTAAAATATGTATGAGTAACCAATAATTATATTCTTTTAATTTGTCTACTGTTTTTAACGACAGGTTAGAAGCTGCAATGCAGAGGTTGACCAATTTGTGCTCAGTTTTAAATGATATGGAGCCTATATGTGTTTTAAACCATGTCTTTGTACTGAGAGAGGTTAGGGATGGATTTTCCTTTTCTTCCTCTTTTTTCTTCATGAGATTTACTTATCTGTTGAAAACAGTCAATAGCGCTATATTTGCACAAAATTTGGCCAGTAAAAAATCTATGCTTGAATGGGTAACAATTATCAGCTCTTTTGAAGAAACTGTGTATCATGGTCCAGTGTAATATAACTAAAGCAGTAAAAGATGTCATGATGTTTTGATATGCAAATCCAGGAAGGATTCTAAAACAGTAAAAATATTATAAAGATATTTGTGTATGATAGAATGGAGAGAAATAGGAACAGGGTGAGTCTTTTGTTAATGGAAAATGGAAATGCGCCTTATTTTTTGGATATGGAAACATACAACTAGTAAGGGATGTTTTCCTAGTTTTATTGCTTAATATCAGGGTTTCTGAATAAAGGAGGTTATGTAAGAAAACATGCATCAAGGTTGTAAAAGATGTTTTAAAATAGCATAAGAAAGAGGTATTTCTATTTTTGATTTTTTTTATGGAAAATCCATGTTTAAATATATGAATTTATTCTTTTCTCATTTTCATTAGGCTGATTTAAAAATTCTTCTTTGTGAAATCTCATAACTCTAGTGTAATTTTCGTGAGGAGCTGTTTCTTATTAATATATTGATTTTGGTAAATGATGTCCTGCCTCTCACTCCTAGAACCTAGGGATCGAGCTTTGAAATTTTGTCCTACAGTGGTTGTAATCAAGGAAGAACAATAGGGAAATAGTCAAGTCAAGAACAGTAGAAATGGAGGTGGATAATGCAACTTTAGGTCTAGAACCCTATAGAGAGTTTCAGATGTAAAAGTATTGTTATAATGATAGCTAAATCTGCTTACCAAAGTTCCCCTGAGCCTCTTATTGATAGAAGTTTAAGCCAAGAGCCCTAGAAACCTTCTATCCAAGTCATGTATCTAGATTGTAGTAGTATTATGAAATAAATAATGGCCCGGAGGCATCACACTA
>Ga0123342_1000622_pt1 | contig 56871 bp, 21 predicted proteins | sample Turbeawhitnodule_FD_89960 | JGI IMG/M metagenome (GOLD analysis project Ga0123342, IMG submission 89960) | Root nodule microbial communities of legume samples collected from Mexico - Turtle bean Mexico white nodule | ecosystem: Host-associated > Plants > Roots > Nodule | place: Mexico: Nepantla...
ACTTCTCCAACCGCCTCTGCTGCTCTCACTGTTCATGCTCTCTGCTTCTCCGCCACTTGAGCTACTGTCACCCATTCTTTCACCTTCCACTTCCACCACAAAACCATTCTTCTTCTGCTTTTTTTATAGCAGATCTTTCTCTTACACCTTTTGTTTTCTTTCCTTAAATTACATTTTTCAACTACCAAAGTAACTTCAAATGTTTTCCCACGTCAAAGAAAAAACGTTATTAGTATCTTGGAACAACCTTGGCCACCAAACCTACGGTCAATAATTAGCTAAACAATGCATACATTTTACGCTGCATGATATTTTAGTTTTCTTTGTTAGTCTATTATCAAATAAAAAAAATTGATTTGATGGATTTAGAAATAAATATATATAATAAATGATAAATTTATAATTAAATGATATAAAATTTTAAATAAAATAATAATATTAAGAGTTGTAATATGATTTGTATAAAAATTTTGGGTTGTTGATTTATTTTATAAAAAACAAAAATTATTGGAGAAGGTTCTTAATAAAAAATTATTTATGAGAAACATTATTAGCAAAAGTTTTATAAATTAAGTTATGTCACCTCTCTATAGTTCACAGGTGTCATATTCGTCATTGGTCGTAAAAAACAAAATGAATAAACTGATGTACCAAAAATAGATGAATTAGACTGATGTACCAAAAATAGATGAATTATAATAAATTTAAACTGACGTTTAAATTTATTTATTTGAACAATAATTGATATTATTTTTTACAATAAAAATAATAAAATTTAATTAAACTTTAATATTTTAATAAAATAAATAATATTTTAAAACATAAAATAAATATCAATAATATTTTAATAAATCAAATAATATAAAAATTAATATAAATAATTTTTTATATAAAATTAACTACCATCCATTTTAATTGCAAAATAAACACAATATTCCTAAATTTGAATATTAACAAATCGATAGACGGGCGCACCCGATTCGATTCACTTTAAAACATGTGCGCATTTCGTTGTCATTGACTCTCTTTGACCCCACCACCCATTTTATCCATGGAAGGTATACAGTTGAGCTTATGTCTTATACCATTATTAATTTACAGTATACAGTTTTTTAATAATATTTTCGAAAGAGTGGGGTCATTATTTTTCAAACTATTACTTTCAATGTTCTTTGTCAAAATAGTTATAAAGATAACCATTCATCATATCTTCAATTTTTTATACAATTCCATTACACCTCTTAATATTATTATTTTATTATATTTTATATTATTTAATTATAAATTTATTCTTTATTATACATATTTATTTTTAAATTCATCACATAAAAAAATATATATAACTCTAAAAATTCTCAAACTATCATTTTTCAATTATAAAACTGGAGAAACTCCCACCATTTTCATTATAATTATTGAAAGTAGCACTGACCATTCTATAATTATTTAATATTAAACTTTTTAAAACGATGTTAGATAAACTGCCATAAACACTTCTAACTTGTTTTTTATTACACCACAGAAAAAAGTGAGCCAGTTTTTTTTATTTGTTGATCTATGAAAGAATAGATACACTAAAAATAGATTTAGCTAAAAAAAAAGTGAGAGTGACATGGGATACTAAATAGTGTCAAATAAGTCTTCATTATTAAAAAAACTCAAATAAATGTCAGAAAAGTGTGGGTTATATTCACGCAATTTTATTTTATTTTTAAAAAGGTTGTGTTGGTGAAACGGTCACTACTAAAAGTATAAAAATAATAAAAATTTAAGTTTTGAAGGTTAAACCCACACTACACATTTTTAAATTAAATTTAAATAAATAATGAAACTGTGAAGGTGAAGCTTACGCAAATAATTAATTTTTATTTATTTGATAAAACTCGTTAATTATTAAGGTGTCGAATCATTTTGAGAAAAGACTAAACACTTTTCAGAGTCCGAGCTTAGCATTTTCAGATTACGAGCTTAGCATTTTCGAGTGAGCATTTTCTAGTGCAAGATTAAGCATTTTCGAGTGGGAGCACTTGAGCTTGAGCAGTCGTGTCACCGTCATACTTATTAACGATGGAGTAGTCGTGCCACCGTGAGAACGCAAACGGAAGTTCCACATTTCCTTCCGTTTTCAATCTTTACGAGTCTCCACGAGTTGAAGACACTAGGTTTTGTCCCATCTTGATTTCTTTCTTTCTGTGTCGTGTAATTTTATTTTTTAAGCTTTAACTCTAACATCGTTTTCTTGATTCTCAGTGGTATAACATTTCTAAAAAAAGGATTTCTAACAATGATGAGAAGAAAGAAGTGGAAAGTTAATTGTATAAAAGTATATTACAAACACATTCTTGTATTTATACTATAAATAAATAGTTTTTTAATTCATCTCATGTCTATTAATCTTCATATGAGTTAATTAGGTTACAATTTTGTAACCATAGTTATTTTGGATGATTGAAAAATAAAAGAAAGAAAGTATTATATGATAATAAATATTATAATTATATTTTCTCTATGACAAAATTCATGTGCAGTTTGGGGTCTTTATTTTTTATTGACCATTATCAAAGTTAATAAATAAATATTATTATAATACTTATATAAAATATTATAATAATATTTATTTTATCGCAACTTATAATAATTTATAAATTTTAAACAATAGTTATAGCACTAAAGAGTTATTTTAGAAAAAATAATACTCCAATATTTAATGTAGAAAAAAAAAACAACTTAAAAGGTGAATTACATGTGTATATTAAGGTTACAAATATTTTATATTTGTAAAATGCATATATTATATTAATCTGAAGTAAATTTATATGTAATTAAATAACTAATCATATTTTATAAAAATAATAATTAATAATAATAAAAAACACACAGTTATTTATGATAAAAATTAAATTTATATGATAATTATTATTATTATAAAAATATTATTATTATTTAAATTTAAGATAAAAATTAGTTACTTTTTTTTATAATTATGAATATTAAATATTATTTATTTTATCTAACAACTTTTATATATCGACAATGTAAGATTATTTGTATTTTTTTAAATGAGATTTCTTTTTCTGACTATTTTTATGTCTCAACAATCTTTCATATTTTGTATTTTTACTAAAGTCATTTATTAAACATTATTAAAGATAATATTTTAATTATGAACTACAAAATACACACAAAAAAAACTAAATAATTTTTAACTAACTATTTTTAATATAAGGGTACCAAAAATAATCAATAATTTTTAATTAAAAAATTTATATAAAAACATTTTATTATTCAAATATTTGTATAATGTAAACATATATTTTAAATTTTTGAGAAGAAAAAAATTTCTCACCATAAAATTACTCACAAACTTTAATCAACTTTTCCCATAAATTTACTCTACATGTCTTAATACAGATAATTTTATTTTGTTTTCATACTTTTCTCTCAAATTTTTAGGAATCTTATTCTTAATCCAAACAAACATAGATATATAAGTATCTATTGAAACTCATTAAATTTTTAACAATTTTTCTCACTTCCGTTGGTTATTTTTCTTTTTACACAAATTTTAAATTATTTTTTGTCTGATAAGAATAATTATATACTTATAAAAGAAAAAAAATTAAGATTATATTATTATTGTTGTTACTATGATTTCTTTAATATGTTAACAAAACAACAGTTATTCTCATAGTCATCAACGTATGACAACAATAATTGTAATTATTGTTGTATTAATTTGACTTTTGATGATGATTGAATTAATAATGATTCTAAAAATCATTGTAGTTTGTTTTTAATCGTCCTTGTTTGTAGTGATGTATAAAAAAATATATGAAAATATAAGAAATTATTTTTTGTTTATATATAAATTAAAAGAACTTTTTGAAAGAAATAAAATTTATATAAATTAATTTATTACAAAAGGTTAAGTTAATTTTAACTTAAGAAAAAATTATTTTATTTTTACGAAATAAAGGTTTGAAAGTTTACCTTGACGACTTATCATTTTGTTTAAATTTTATCTAACTAATTTACAATTTAGTCATTTTTAATTTATTTTGTGAAAAATATTTAGGTTTTGTTTTGTTTTGATAATTGATCAAACGATGAGTGAGTGAGTGTTATGAACGTCTACCTGAGAACGACGTGTGAGGTAGATTAATCAGAAAAACAAGTGAGAATGAGGGAGTGAATGTAAAAAAAGAGGAAATGAAAAATATAATAAATAATATGATTTGAAAAGTGGAAAGAAGTTAAAGTAAAGATAAGATTAAAAGAAAAATAGATGGATGGCTATTTATGATTTTAAAATTAGAGTACACTAATCTGGGTTGACTTTTCAAATATGGATTAAGTTTGTTTCTATAATTGCAAACCGACAAGTTTGTGATTAATCTACGGAAATTAAAAAAATAATAAATTTTTTTACAATTTTCATTTTTAATTTTGAATATTTTATAAAAAATTGAGTACAAGTATAAAGATAAAAAAAATTAAATACTAATTATTTACTATATTATAAATAGATACAAATATACATTAAAATAGACTATCTTATAAAAAAAATTATTCGTATATATAATATAAAAATAATAATGAATAAAAATGTTTAATTATATTCAAGATATAAATAATATTACATGATAATAAAAAATTAAAAAGAAAAAGAAGTTAATATAATTTTACAATAATAAAAAATTAAAACTAAAAAAGGATTGTCTGATGTTATTCAAAATATCTTCAAATTGCATCTTTATCATATCATTTGCAAGGGCATCTGACTACAAGAGTCATCAATTCTCCATGTTGGTAGATCGAAGTAATTTTGGAATCCCTATAAATTATCGTGGAACTATATATTTAGGAATGGTCCGATAACGGGTGAGTTGATAAGCTCAACAAATTATGATTAAGATAAGTTCTAAATGACTTTAATGCCATATTAAGAAGTAAACTTTAAGCCTAACTCAACCTTATAAAATTGTTTCATAAAGTGAGGTTTGCACCCACTTATATACTATGAAATGTCTTTATCTCTAGTCAATGTAAGATCTTCAACACACCCCCTCATGTCGAGACCTGTCAACTTGTGTGTGAGACTATATATTTATGAGTGGTCTGCTAGCAGGTAGCCTTATAAGCCCAACAAACTCTTGCTATGATAGATTATAAATTGCTTTGATACCATAATAAGAAGTAAACTTTAAGTCTAACTCCACTTTATAAGTCGATTTTATAAGGTTGAGTTAGGTTTAAAGTTCACTTCTTAATATGGTATCAAAGTTATTTATAGTCCATCTCGGTGAGAGTTTGTTGGGTTTATCAGGTAACCTGCTATCAGACTGCTATTGGACCACCCATAAATGTATTGTCTCATGTACGAGTTGACAACCTCAGTGTAAGGGGTGGTGTTGGAGATTCCATATCCACTAAAGAGCAAAATATTTCATAGTATGTAAGTGGTGCAAACCTCACCTAATAAGTCGATTTTATAAGGTTGAGTTAGGATTAAAGTCCATATCCGTGCAGACGTCTTGGATGCTATATTCTTCCTATGGTTGTTGTCATAATATCCTCTCAACCATAAGGAACAAATGAGCCCTGTGTTTCTTACTCAACTAAGGAATCCTGCAAAAATATGAACAATAATTAAGCATAATTAATAATATTACTTCACCTAGGAACAAAGGGAAATGACATTGATAGTATGTGCGTATATACTTACAATTTTTTGTGCAATGATTTGAGTAGACTATAAAGTCATTTGCCCATCTAATTTCGTGCAAGCAGTCTTCCACATCTTATAACGTGGAGGTGGAGATACAAGGTCAACCGACTCTACCCATGTTATCTGTGCTCGAACCTTCACGAGGCGTTGATGCAATAATGCGTAACCTCCCTTGCAACAATAGATGTGGGTATCATTCAGCTTCTGACACTCCTGGGCGACTATTCTTTTATCTTGCAATGCAAATAAAATTGAGGCAAAAAAAAAAAAAATAGGTAGAAATTTGTATAAGTATAAAAATTGTAAAAAACTAACCTTCCAATACGCATTCAATCGACTTACACAAAACCTCATCCAGTTATTCTCAATTATTTGGTTCTTGACACATGGACTACCATCTTTATGCTTTTCAAACACATACTCTTGTTTGAAGAAAGTCTTGAAATCTCTCTACCTGATTGCAATGGTTGATAGGACCTTCTTTTTTATCACCTCAATGTTTCAAATGCCAAAAAATTTAGTGTAAAAAAACATATAAAATATCAATCAATTGAGAATATCAGATAATAAAAAAATTAATTAAGAAGGTGCTAACATAAAATGGTGTAATACATGAATATCCTGCCACATGAGGTTTTTTTTGTCTCTTTAACCTCTTCCAATGATGAAATGATAATAGATACATGTTGTCAAACTATCAGTCCCAAAATTTGGGCCAAATGGTTTACCAAAACGAGAATCTACATCAACTTGCATCATCTCCTTACCAATCTATCTTGCGGTAACCTTAGCCAATTGGGTCACAAATCTACCTAGTCCTCTCTTTCCACTTCAGATTTGGAGTTCGCCATAATCTTGAAAAGAAACAATCTCAGTAAATCATTTCACAAAATATTTGAAAATATTATAAAAACAAATGTTTAATGTCAATGAGGATTACATTGAGAACAAAGAATATTGAGACAAATATAACCCAATAATAAAAGTACGAAAATTAGTAACCAACAACATTTCAAGAGAGACATTCATGCATTATCGTAATTGAGATCCCCAAAATCAACCAAGGCAATTCCAAAAACAAATTGAAGTTTTAGACCAATAATCTCGATGAAGAACGAAAACTCAATTCAAATGGAGAGAAACGACCAATGTGCAAAACCAGTCACAAGAAACCAACAAAGTAAATGAGCCAATCAATATAGAAGCCTCGACAACTCTGTTGCAACCATGTCAGAGTGAAAAAAAGAGAGAAGAAGCGAGAACATTATTTCACAAGAGAAGAAGTGAGAAAAAAGATACTCATGTTGAAGATATAAAGAATTTTATGTTAAATCACGTGATGTTTACATATTTTTTTTCATGTAGTGACCTAGAAGATATGTGACGTAAAAACTATAATATATAAAATCATTTTTATACCAATCATTAAGTAGTCACAATTTTAATATTCAATGTGGATAAAAAAAATTGTATATTATTTTATTGAATTTCAATTTCGCATTTTAAAAGCAACACAAAATCAAAATTTGTTAAAAGATAAGAAAAAGTAGAATCTCATGTAGAAATTTTTAAAACAACTTACCTTCTTCATAAATTACTAGATGATATATAAAGTCAATGAGTCATTTAGTAAATACTTTGCAACCAAACATAAGTTGCAACATTTGAATGCAAAATAACATTAAAGTTAAGCATGATGCCAATCTAACCATTATGACAAGAGTTAGTTACAAGACACAAAATCAAATCATAAAAAAATTTGTTCAAGCCATAAGGCAATCAATCAATATCAAGTGAGTATAGATAGTGCATTTACAACATGAAAACCTTTTTCCTTGCATGGACAATTTAAGGAAATAATTTGAACGATGATTAAACATAACTGAAAGCAATTCATGTACAAATTATTGCTCCTATAATTTACATTAATGTTTCAGGTTGAGATGTAACCTTTAATGTTGATAAGGATAATGGGACTTACAATTAATCGAACAAAAACACTTTAGAATAGAGATTTGTCATAAAATTTATTTTTAGTGCCCGACAAGAGGTACTTGTGTTGCATGTCAATTACTTTCAAGTCACAAATAAAAAACATGTTTTGGGAGAACTAAAAAAATTACAAATAAATATATTATATACCAAAAATAAATTAATGTATATGAACAAGAATATGCCATATTATGAGAGCTAGCTGATATCTCAAGCTAATGAAGAATCCGAACATTATATGACACTTACATGCATTTTCTATCTTCTTCATCTCGGTCTCTAAAATATTATTCTTTTGCTTTACTTTTTATATTTTTCCTTTAGCTTAGTTTTATGGTTCGAAAATAGAATTTAAAATACCTGGAATTGCAAGAAAGAGGAGACAGAAAATTTTAAAATAAAAATTATTCAAAAACATCCTGCGGACGGATGAAAGGGAACATTTTTAAAAAGTTAAAAAAGTTAATATTATTTGAATAATTTATGCATATATAATATTAATAAATCAATTAATTTTGTTAAAAATAATCGTTGATAGATTGAAAGATTAAAATACCTTTTTAATAATGTGAGGGTATCTCAAAAAACTGCAAATTTATGTGTAATAAATGCTTTTGTTGGGGTTAAAAAATATATTTGAATGTTATGTATATTTTGGAGGTCTATGTATAATTTGGAGATCTGTGATAAAAACAAATTAAATACCAAGAAAGCTTATTTTCTTTAAGTATTTAAAAAAACAGGAAAAAGGTTATAGAAAAGAAAGATAAAACAAGGGAGTGTGAATAACAGGCCCAAACTTTTATTGCTGGCTCGTGTGCGTGTTAAAGTCCATGTGAACAAGTTCGGTCCCTATCCTTTGAAATATTTTAAATTCTCTCTCTTTTTCCATATCTTTTGCACCTCAACACATTTTTCTGATTTCAATAATATTCTTCTCAGTCTGAGAGTTTAATATCTTTTTCTTCATTTTTTATTTATTGATGGTGATTGTTTGTGATAGTTGGTGATTGAAGTAACTTTAGTGTTTTTAATGGTTGATTATGTTTTTATTTGCTTTTTTTTCATTTTGTTGGTAATATAATTATATTTTAAATTGTATAATTTAAAAGATATTCATTGCTCTTTCAAAGGTTGTGATTGAAAAATAATGGAAATACTGCGACTAAGAGAAAAGTATCTGAGGGAAAGGAAAGATATTCTGCTTAAAAAATATGGAATTACGAAAATAAATTATTAATATTTTATAAGTAAAAGTAATATGTCAATATTTTATTAAAAAAAATGTGCACAATAAGACAACAACAAAAATATTTTACGCCAACAAAACAAATTTAATCATGATATTTTCCTTTAAGGAAAGAGTGTAATGATTATGGCCAATAACTCTTTTAAGAATTTAAGATTTATAGCCAACGAGATTTTCTTGACACCTAAATTTCCTTTTTGTTATTTTTTTTATAATTATTGTTGGTACGAAAAATAATAAATATTGTTATATTTTTTATCCACAATTTTGAATCCAATATTTCATTTAAAATACTCAATTCACTATCTCTTAAACCGAATATTTGTTTATTATTATCATGCTATAATTGTCAATATATTTGATAAAAAAAATCCGTTCATTTTGTTAATATATATAATATTATCATCTCATTAGATTTATTTATTGATTTGAATATATCTAATTATTAAAAAGTGTTTTGATATTATCAATACAGTCTCTTAGAAGTTGAGATTAAAGTCTACAATTTAAATACACATTCTTATCTTAATCTATCAAAACATCTTTTAAGACAAAACTGTGATGGAACAACGATATTCAAAGCGAACAATATCTATTGTAAAGTTTTTTTCTTAATCCTCGATTAGGAGACTATTGTTTAATACGATCAATATAGTCTCACATCGTTTATAAATGAAAATTAAGGATGAATACAATGATTGACCTAAAGATCGAACTTGAATAAAAAAAAAAAAACAATTAACTTAGGTCAATAAAGATAATAACAGATAAAGAATAAGTATACAGGTGAGGTTAATGTAATTTTTTAAATTCAAAATGAAAATGAATACAAACTCGCACCAACTCGTTATTATCTCTAGTTAATTCGCTTTCATAAATTTAAATAATTAAGATTTCTTACTGTAGTTGAAAATATTTGAATATTAAATCACCCCATTGAGTTCAACTGTCCGAAAAGAGTTAAATTAGTTTTTTTAAGAAAATTAAGTAACTAAATCGAGTAATTTAAAATAAGAGATCAATGGAACTTTATAAATAAATCGATAAATAATAAAAAATAATTTAGACTTTTTTATTTTCTATTTCTTAATATATTGAGTTAAAAATTAAAAATATAATATTCCACTAGATTGAAAATTAAAATTCTAATGTTATAATTTTATAAGATTGAGTTTATCTTTTTTTTTCTTCTTCTACTATATGGTTTTTTCTCGAAGTTTATTTTCCTTCTAAGTCTATTGCAGCATAAAACCGGTGAAAAAACTAACAAAAGTTGTGTAATGATTTGATGCATACCTTGCTTCATAACTTGCTGAAAATTAGGTTTTCTATATCTGTATGTTGGCCATTATTCTTTCACTTTTGGTATACCATGTGAAAGTGTTACCCTTGCATCCAAGACCATGCAAGTTACGCACGCAAGTGCAAAACATCCTTAAATCAAAACCATGAACTTGCGATAAGTATATTAGATTAACACCTCCCTTTTCCTCATGATTAGCAACCTGCTCCGATCACTGAAACATAACCATCAATTTTGCACCTCCAATGCCACGTCAGCTAAAATACCATGATCAATCGGTCCAAAAAATACTTTATTGTTACCACATAAATAAATAAACAAACAAATAATTCAATTATGATTGCAATTGACTTTTATTATATAATCAAGATCATGATATCTAATTCGAAAAGAACTCCGTGTTTCTTTTGATGATGAAGAAAGGAGCTTTTCACCAAACACAGCCGTGTGATAAAAAAAGGCGACCACGTGTCTCACATATGAAGCGCCACGTCAAGATACGAATAAGGACTTAGAACGGCAGGTCCGTAGAGAATCTGAACACTGAAAGAGTAATGAATGAAGAGAGAGTCAACAGGGAGGAAGGGCACGTTCCAGTAAATAAATAAAAAAAGAAGGGCAGAAAAGGGAGTTAGAAATGGAATACTTGGAACAACAGAGACGCGTGAAGGAGAGATGCAAAAGCCAAAAAGGCCCATCCAAACAAAGCCTTATTCTCTCTCTCTTTTTAAAACTCACCTTGTGGTTTTCTTTACACTTTGCTCGCTCTTGCTCTCTCACCCTGCGTCTTCGTTATCGTTCGTGCGTGCGTGCGCTTCTCGAACAATCTCCTCTTACCGATCTCATCACTGTAAGCTATGGACTACCAATCTATCGTTCTAATTTCTCGATCGAATTCTCCAATCAATTATTGTATAGATCCCTAATGCATTTGCGGATTATGTTTTGCTATTGATTTCACCGATCATTGCTATTGCTCGTCAATTTATTATCTCTCTGCTGTTTTTCAATTTTTAAATTCATAATTTGGCTTTGGCTTTCGGATTTTTTCGGATTTCGATTTTATTAGCTTTTAACAATTGTGATTAGGTCTTCGATTGCCTATTGTTCCCTTTCTGCTTGTCTGATTGTATGCTCCAATTAGTGTTTGGTTGATGTGAGGTTTCTCAGGGATGTACTTGTTTTATTTGGATTTATGTATAAGAATTAAAGCTGTATTTTATTATTGTAGTTCATTTCCCTTGAGCCATCATTATTTGTGTTTCGAGTTTTTCATATTATCAAATGCTTGACTCTTTTTATGATATCTATTTTGTTATAGTATCCTAAAGTGACTGTGTACCCGTGCTAAGCGTTGTTATTAACTTGTTGCGTCAAGGGGTCGATGATAGCTTGCACCATCGTTCTTGTTGAGTTCCTGAGGCAAAATAGTATTTAGTTTACTGAAAGGCTTTTCTGCATTTTTTAACCACAACTCGGAAAATTTCTGGTTCAAGTTTGATCTACATTGTTTATAATATCCTAGTGTTTGTTTGGCTGTTGACAATGACTTGTGTTTCTCGGTCTGCTGAAATTTTATCCAGGGCAATCATGAGTGACGAAGGAGAAAGGACTTGTCCTCTCTGTGCAGAAGATATGGATTTGACAGATCAGCAGTTGAAACCATGCAAATGTGGTTATGAGGTTCGATTCTATTACTATGATTTTGTTATTAGGCAGTAATCTAAAGGTTTTAATATAATATCCTGTCAATGTGGTGACTATGTATTTTGGACTATATATTTTACTATCTGTTCATCTTTTAACATTTGGCGTTCTTCACTCTTATTGTTCTCTCTTCCTCCCCTGTTCCATTTATTGTTGCTTTTTATTCTGTTTGAAATTCTTCCAGGTGACATTGAGTACACCATGTGTTACTGATTATTGCTTATTGACTAAATACTGTGGGTTACACTCTAACTATTATTGTATCAGTGATTTTTTTTTTCTGTTTACAATAAACTGCTACTGCTTTTTTGTAGATCAACATGTATTTAAGATACCGGTGCCGATATGTATTAGTTTTGTTTGAAATTTTTATATCTGACAGTAATGGTGAATAATGTTTTTTTATCTACACTTGACCGTAGATATGTGTCTGGTGTTGGCATCACATACTGGAAATGGCTGAGAAGGACGACACAGAGGGACGATGCCCCGCATGTCGTTCTCCATATGACAAGGAAAAGATTGTTGGGATGGCTTCAAACTGTGAGAGGTTATTCTGTTAACAGTACATTTTTGTAGGCTTGAAATGTTGTATTGCTTTCATAAGGCCTTTTTTTCCCCCTTTTTGTATGCGTTCATTTGCATAACCATATCTTCCAACACTATAAATAAGCTATCTCATTAATATTGTGCTAAATATTATGTAATATGCAATATATACTAGTTATCTTTTGTCGTTATGATAGAACAAAAGAAAATACCAATTATAAGAATTTTGTTTCACAAATCTCTGTTTTACTACTTAGAAACTTGTTTAAGCCCAAACTAGGCCTTTTTGGTGAGTTTCTCTTGTTAATTAGTTCTTTGCTTAGGTTGGTGGCTGAAGTTCACATGGAAAAAAAGATGAAGAACCAGAAAGCAAAATCTAAATCATCTGAAGCACGGAAGCAGCTCAGTAGTGTGCGAGTGATTCAGCGGAACCTTGTTTACATAGTGGGCTTGCCTCTCAATCTGGCTGATGAAGATGTAAAATTTTTGCCTCATGCTTTCAATAGTTGTTATCTTGTGTATCTGTTTTGCTTATAGGCCACCTTCCCCTCACCTTCTCAATTTTTCTTATTCTTAAGTTTACTACTATTTTATCAATGTGCAGCTTCTCCAGCAGCGAGAATATTTTGGTCAGTATGGGAAGGTCTTAAAAGTCTCGATGTCTCGGACTGCTGCTGGTGTTGTTCAGCAGTTTCCAAACAATACATGTAGTGTGTAAGTTTATGTTGTCCACAATTTTGTAGCTTAGCTTTTTTTTTTCTTAGTGGTACTTTGCAGGATTATTAGTAGCAGTGGTGGTGACTGCCATAGTGGCATAGAGCAGAGTGGCTCACAGCTAATCCTAAATGCTTGTTGTGGAGCACTTTACTGTTGTGGTCCATAGTGGCCACTACTACTCATTTAGGAGTCGTATACCTCATTTCGATCTCTTTAAGATCCACCTGAATGTAATGGTCTTCACAAGTTTGACATTAAAAAACGTCATTTAGAGATCTGAAATCACTTTGACAGTGCGTCACACACTACGTGTTTGTGAGTTCTTGTACTCATAGTTAAATAGTGTGCTATAATTCTGCCGTCTTGCAGTGAAATGGCACCCTGTTCTCCTATAATCCCCATTGCTTTGCACCCATCCATGTCGATTGGAGTTGTGTTTTTTTGCAGCTGAAACCACAGCCCTTCTTGTCTGTTGGTTGCACTATTACTCTCAATCATGGAAAATCCTTTTTTTCCTTTCCCCCCTCTAAAATTAGTGTCATTTTATGTATTTTCTGGAGCAAACTTGTAAACTATAATGTGGTGGTTTTTCTTTTTTGTTTCTCACCTTTTATTTTCACTTCATTGCACCTTAGCCTCTTTTATGCAGGTCTACCTGTCTTATATTATATCCATCTGACTAGCCTCACTCTGTTCTCTGGCACCATATCCAGCCATTTCTATTGTTTTCAATACCTTCCTGATATTTTGGGCTTTACCTGTTCTCTTGCACCATCTTTGACATTATGCTCCTCTGTTATTTACTCAGTTCTCTCACTGTTTCCTGTTCCCTCTTACAATTTGGTCATTGTGTCGTTCTCTTCCACAGGTCTTTCTAGATTTCATCTGTGTTCTCTATTAGCAGAATATGAATGACTCTCATTTTTGGCAATTTTTTTAAAAATTTGAATGTGCATGTGTGTGTCTCTGTATTAATATATGCTTCACAACAATAACGGCCATCCTGCTTTCCTGTGATAGCCATTTTTGGGGTTGGCTGCTCTGTGTTGATATATAGGATTGATACTATGGTACTCCTTGTTCTTTCCATTTTGTGTTATTGCTAAATGACTCTCATATTTGGCAATTTTTGTTTTAAATGAACCTGTATATGTGTGTGTCTATGTACATATGCATCACAACAACAACAACGGCCATCCTGCTATCCTTTGATAGCCATTTTGGGGTTGGCTGCTTGGTGTAGGATTGATACTATGGTACTCCTTGTTCTCTTGATTTTGTGTTATTGTTAATTTTCCATCGACTTCTCCTGGTTGCGTGTATTTGTAATCTTCTATTTTTTTCCATTTTTAATTATGTAAATTTTTAAACTACTATGATTATTGATTAAGTGATTTTTGAAGTTTTTCATTGCAATGACTTTCTTTTTTGTAGTGGTCACTCCTCAATACGCTATTCCACCATAGCTTTTCAGTGGGTGACCACTATGCACCACTTTCTGCCATAATTTTCCTTGCTATTATGGTTTTTAAGTAGCTAGCTTCTCATATTGGTTTCTTTGGTAAATGCTAGTTAGACCTTTTACTTTTTCTGGTTTGTTGTTGTCATTCAGAATAACTGGATAGTATTGGTGTGTATGCATTTTTTTTTTCTCTTTTTGATACTTCTCTTTTGTTTGTACTGGATGGAAGGAAATGACCAGCAAAAGGACTGCACCAAAGCAATACCTTTTCTTGGAATTGAAATAGAAAAGCCCATTTACCTTTTTTGGAAAAGGCTTTTTACCTTCTAAAGCACAAACTTTAATTTAAAGGAGACCAAAAACAGGATTTATGGCTTTCATCCCCTCCATGATATTCCCTGTCGTCTGCTTGCTTACCTTTATAAACGAAATTGTAGCAGTTCCTGAAAGATTTTTTGCTCCCAGATATATTACTTATTCAAAGGAAGAAGAAGCAATTCGGTGCATTCAAAATGTACATGGATTTGTTTTGGAGGGTAGACCATTAAGGTACCTATATCGGGATTTATTGAAGCTATTCATGTATGGGATGACTAGCCTATGATAGTCTAATTCCCCTATATGTTTTTGGTTTGTAAATTTGCAGGGCTTGCTTTGGAACCACTAAATATTGCCATGCGTGGCTCAGAAACATGGTATGAAAATGACTAATTCTTCATATTTTAACTTGTTTGTTCGATTGATAGTTAAGCTTGATAGGGGATAAATCTTCATGAACAGCCTTGCAGCAATCCGGATTGTCTATATCTGCATGAGATTGGCTCTCAAGAAGATAGTTTCACTAAAGATGAAATAATTTCAGCATACACTAGGTACTTTTTTTTCTTAAGTGAATTTTGAAACAAGCTTTATTAGGAACGTGCCGAAAGATAGAATCTATTGTTTATATGATTCCATTATTGGATTAAGTAATGGATAGTAGTTTACCCTTTTCTTGTTAAGAAGAATGTTTTATACCTAAAACCAAAAGATGACCCTGAATATCAAAATGGATAATAAAAAAAGTGAATTATATCTTGATTTAGACCATTTAGGAAAATAAAATCTAAGATGTTTTTCTAGCTAACCTAACTCACATTTTAACGTCCGAAGATACTAAGTTCATGGACCATTTTTTTTTTAATTTTGATAAGGGAGGATGTCTCAAATGATCATGTAAAATTTTAGGAGATGGAAATGAACAAATTTTTTATTTAAGTATGGAGAAAAGGAAATTTGGCCAACTCCCTTCAAGGAAACTCTAGAACCATTAGCTAAAGTTATGAAATGAGGATTTTTTTGGAAAAGAAAGGAATGAGAACAAAGAGGTATTACTAGAAATGTGATTAGAAGCACATGAGTCAATTATCCATGGGCTTTGTCTTTCCACAATTGTAAGATGCAAGTTGTTGACAAGTTGGGATTTGCAGATGATTGTGCCAAGTTATTAGATTTCAACCTTAGATATTCTTGGTATTCTTCATTAGAGAATTTGGACTCAATAACTTCAGCTTCAGAGATATTGGGAAAGTTGTGCAAAGAGAAGCAATTCCCTTGAATGGTGCATTGAGAACGTCCTCTACCACCACGTCATCCTCTAGCATTGCATCCTCCTCTTCCACATGTGGAAACCATGCCAGAAGATTCCACAGGTTCTTGAACATTTTTGCTTAGAAGTGTTGGAACCCAAAGGAGCTATGTTTTCAAGCTTTCCCTGGATGGGATTTCGCATCCTATTAAAAGTTGATCTCTAACATGTTCAAAATTTGTATGTGTGGCATGGAGGATCATCACTATATAGAATTTGTCCAACTTTTTCTTGATCTCGTCTAATGACTCAACCTCTAATAATATCTTTAATTCTTCAACAATCGATTGGGCTTCACTCATGAAAGACATCATGCCATGATTTGTTTAAGAGGGGCAAGCCTATTGGTAGAGTCGTAAAGTTGTTGAATATCGTTTGCAAAAATATTTTAAGCCTTCTTCCAAAAAAAAGAGATGTCTCAAATGAACTAGGAGTACCCTATAATTCGGGTTCCATATATTCGTTGAAGTCTGAGGAGATTGATCGAGAGTAGAAATAAGCCAATAAAGGCAGCAAATATGAGAACCCTAGGTTTGACCTTCAACCACACTAGAAATGAAGAAAATGGTCAAAATGGAGAGAGGAGGTTCGACGAGCCCTGAGGAGGAGGAGGCATGACGTTGCTATGGTGAAAGGAAGGCGGGGTGTGGATGTCACATTCCTAGTAGTGGCAAACATGCGCGTGTGGTGGCGTGCGGAGTAGAATCTGCTTCCGGGATTGGCAAGGTTGGCTATCACCTGAAGAGACACTCGAATTCCGGTGGTTATTGGAGAAATCCATGACAGCGGTGGACAGTGGATACTTCATCGAAGAAGATTGAGGCCAATAGAGCAAGATAAACCTACTCTGATACCAATCAATTAAGAGACTATATATTTTAGAGGGCTTGATCACACCTCTTTATGTTCTCATATTTATATTGGTATAATTAGGGAGTAGAGGGAAGAGCAAAGATCCAAAACCAAAACTAGAGTCCTAGATACAGGGATAGGTATAACAATAGGAGTTTTCCCATACAACTACTTTGTACCTATATTTAATACCTATTCTAACATATGTTTTTCCCCTAGTTAACTAAAGGTTCATTTGTTTATGACATTATAACTAAAATTCATAGTGTATATGTATAGATATGTGTATGTATGTATGTATCTAAAATATAAGTTATGTTTTGGAATTATAATAAATATTTGACGTATGGGTACTTTTAAATTGATATTGATAGCTAGTTTAGAAAATTAAGTATACATCAAAATATAAACAGTTTACTTTGAAGTGATTGAGAGATTTTTTTTGGCTTGTTGCTAAAGTGAAGTGCACGTCCCAAAGTGAGAAGAGAGAGTTGAGAATTTCTAATTGAGAGAATGAGCGCTTTGAAGTGTTATAATATAGCAGTAGTTGTAGATGAATTCAAATGGGCATCACAATTTGTGAGTCAAATTAGATTTCTTAATTTGTGTTTCTTTGTTTGCACGTTATCTCTGCTTGCGAATTGCTTGTAGTGTTTTTCATTCAATGGTCTAGTCACTTGCTCTCTTGTATTGAAGAAGTCGTGTTCAACAAATTACGGGTGCTGCAAGCAACCTGCAACGGCGAACTGGTGATGTATTGCCTCCTCCATTGGATGATTGCACAGATACTTCCTTGGGGAAACCAATTGTGAACAATGCATCAAGTGTAGGTTTTTTTCATGCTTTCTTTAATTCTTGCTTTGTTATATGGCCTCATTTTTTGGGTGTGTAATTATTTTTGTGCTAATTTTGATATTTAGTTGCTTTTCCCTCATTGACTATACTGGATTTGAAAATTTAGTTTGTGCATTCTCCATCTGAGTATATAAGTTTCTAACTTTCTATTTTTATCATGGGGGCAGACCGCTGTTAGCATTGTTAAAGGTTCACCTCCTAATGGGAGTTATGGGAGACCTATAGCTCTTTCTGCTGCTGCTTGGTAATGCATATTTTCTTTTATTATGCAATGAAGGTTAAAATAATTTAAATTTAAAAATTTCAACCAATGTGTTTGCTAGGGGTACACGGGCTACGAATTGTCAACCAGCTGCTGGTGGTTTATTATGTGCAAATGGATTGTCCAAGACTAAACCTGATACAATCAACAACACACTACCCTTTTTGTCTGCTGTAGCAGGCACAATTCAGGCTTCATTAAATAGTGATGTGACAAAGAGACCACTGTCGGGTGATGGGAATCATAGTATGGCTGCTGGGGTAAAAGATGAATTATTGAAACCTGTTAAACAATATAGAAGCATTGATAACATTTCTAGACCTGATGAAAGAACTTTGGCTTCTGATGTTTCACCTGTGAAATTGAGCAACCAGTTGTCTTCTCTACCATTGCTCAGAGATGGTGATAAAGGCAGTTGTACTGCCATGAATGCACCAAATTCTATTGACATCACTCAACAGTCATGCAACTTTGGTCCTGAGGAAGCAATTATTTCTACCAGTGAAGAGATTGAGAACTTGTCCTGTGATCTGTCATCTGTTTACATTGATGGAAATTCCCCAAATGAACAATACAGCCTAACCAAACCTATCAGCTCATCTGATAACATGTTGGGTAAATCTATGCAGTCTCAAGAATCACAGTATAATACTGACAAATTTAGGGATGTAATGATTACAAATGCAGAAAGTAAATCTGCTGCATTAGATAATGAGGTTTGTAATTTAAAAGAACAGTTTGATTTGTCATTGGTTTCTCAATCTCAAGTAGTATCGGCTAATACTGAAATGGAAGATGATGTAACAACGTTTGATAATCAAAGACTTAAGGATCCAGAAGTTGTTTGTTCATATTTGCCAAAGTCAGCCAGTTTCCGTCATGTCCCAAATCTTTCTCATCCTCATCTCCTGCAGCATGGTGAACCGTTCAATGTTGTAAATGCTGGTTCTTTAGACGCCAATGATAAAGTTGGGGATAACTCCCTATTACATGCAAATAACATATTACGCAACGGATATTCTGATAAATCAATGAGCTCTAGTTCTTATGGCTTCCTCCATGATGAAAGAAATGAACAACATATTGGAAGTGTAGTTAGTGAAATGGCTAGTATTGGAAGTGATGCGGTTATGGACAAGGGTGAGAGTAGTATAATTTCAAATATTTTGTCCATGGAGTTTGATACCTGGGATGACTCGGTAACATCACCTCGGAGTTTGGCCAAGTTGTTGGGTGACAACGATGACAAGCAGAATGACTCACTAAAAAAATGTAGTTCTTGGAAAATTCAGAGTAACAATCAGTCCAGATTTTCTTTTGCAAGACAGGAGGAATCCAAAATCCAAGCCAATGTACATCCATCTTCTGGTGCCGTCCAACAATTTCCAAACAATGGCTCGCTCATACATGATTTTGTGGAAAGAGACTTTTCTTCAGACAAGCTGGGTATCACAAATGGTTTCCACTCCAATAACCTCGAGGAATCTGGAAATCTTGGCAGTGGTCAATTTTTTCCTTCAAACAATAAGCTTTCTGGTAGGTATTGATGACTTAGTTAAACTGGATACCCTAGGTCTTTTTTATAACAACACTTCAGTAGTTCTTTTGTTTTTCTGTCATTGCCATACTTTTTGTTGTGCTTTATTGCTTGTAGATTCTTGCTGGATAACCTGTATATTTTGAAAAATATCTTACTTTTGATGGGATTTGCCAGAACTAACTAGAGGCATTCTGCACATAAAATTTCAATATTATACTTGTGTACATTAAAAGAATGGAGCTTTTTTCACGGTTGGTAGAGTAAATGATTTATTATGTACACTTGTATTGCCATTGCTTAAGTACACTTGTAACACCGAAAACCTCCCTGACAGGTCAACTGTTCAGGAATTAGTCGATTTTGTGGTTTATTGTTTGCTAATTTTGATTGAGTTATGTAACCAAGTTTAAAGTGCAGTGTCTGCTTTTAGGGACATGTTTTCTTGGTATAGATATGTAATGTCATTTCTTTATCATATCATATTCTTCAGCTGTTTCAAGAGCACAAATTTCAGCACCACCAGGATTTTCTGTACCAAATAGGGCACCACCTCCTGGTTTCTCCTCTCATGAGAGAATGGGGCACGCTTTTGACTCTCTTTCTGGTTAGTTCTTGTTTTGTTCTACTTTTACATGTCTTTCTAGATAGTGGTTTAATATTATTGTTATCCCTTTGACAGGGAATTCATTGCTTGACCCTTCTTTCTTACTGAGAAGTTCATATCAAACACCCTCAACTGGAAATATTGGTGGTCAAGGAGACATTGAATTTATGGATCCAGCTATTTTGGCAGTTGGTAAAGGGAGAATTCAAGGTGCACGAAATAGCACATTGCTGGACATGCGGTCTAATTACCCTGAACAGTTAAATTACTTTGAAAATGAGGCTAGAGTTCAATTATTAATGCAAAGATCTCTCTCACCACAGCAAAACCTTCGATTTTCTGATATTGGGAATTCCTTTTCTCAGTTTGGTGATTCCTATGGTATCTCTTCTAGGTTAAATCAATCACAAGTCAATAATCTGGCTTCATTTCCTCAGTTGTCTCATCAGCAGTCTAGAAATGCAGTCTTGTCAAATGGTCAGTTGGATGGGTGGAATGAAGTGCCGAGTGGAAATAGTTTGGGTGTGGCAGAGCTTTTGAGAAATGAAAGACTTGGATTTAACAAGTTTTATAGAGGATATGATGATCCAAAATATCGGATGCCTAATTCTAGGGATCTGTACAACAGAACATTTGGGATTTGAAATTATTGCCCATATTAACCATGGTAAAGCAAAGTCAGAATTAGACAGACAGAACTTTTCTGCATTGCCGAAGGTGATGAGGCTGGCTCATGACTTAAACTTTCTATTGGGCTTCCAAATGATTAAACTCTCAAGAAGTGTGGTTATAACTGCTGCTGGTAATCATTTGAATCCAAGCTTACTCTTCTTTAGTATTTTTGGTTTAGTTCTTGATTTTACGCTTCCTCTTATGTTGGTTTTGTACTTTATGTTGTGTATAGAAAGGTGTTAAACTACTTGTCCTCTAATACTAGATTTAAAAATACTGTCATTTTCGTCACCAAATTTTGAATAAACTTCTCCGTGAACACTAATAAGGAGAAGGAAATAAATTTCTCCATAAATTAAAATTAATTTTTGCATGAGTTAAAAGAACTTTTTATGGAGAAGTTGATATGAGAAAACTTCTATGTATCGACTTAATGCGCAGAGATAATTTTAACTTTTAAACAAACTAATTTCAATTTTTCCTTATTTTCTTCCCCGTAGTTATCTTACCATATAGAAAAGTACAACACTCAATATTCTCCCCTTTTTCTATGTAGTTCTTGATTTGTGGAAGCAAAGCTGGGTTGAGATTAAGAAATCAATCAAGGATCGGAATGAGATCTATTTTGCAGGTAGATCTTAGTTGAGTGTTTTCTCTTGGTACAGAGCATGGAAACCTGTTGATTGACTATCAAATAATCTCTAGTATATTTATTGATAATGTAATTTTTTTTCTTTCACCGATCTTGTGGATATAATAGAGGTTTGATTGGAATAATTCAATGGAAATAATTTTGGCAGTAGCTTTTTTTCTTGGTGTGGTGTTTTAATTTTTTTGTATGTTTGGTATGAAACCCTTTTTAAGTTGAAAAATTCCGTATGTGTAACACTGACTGTTGCTTTTTTTATAATGGCATTTTATTACTTTGTATATTTATATAAAAAATATTACAAGAATTTGGTGTTTTAAGCTATATATACACATTAATTGCCTCTGCTAAGTTGCCTTGCTTTGTTTTGTTTATCTGCCATTTTGCTGTGTTGTGATCTTGTAACTGGTTGTCAGGCTGTTAAACAGCATGGTTGGAGTGACTTGTCATTGATGAATGACTTTTTACATAGTTCTGTTAGTGCAAGTCAGCGTTTCTACTTTTTGTTGCAACTGTGTAATTTTACGTGAGTGTGGCGATAAACATTTTCTAAAGGCTTGATTTTTGGGTGATTAACGTGTTAGGTTATATTTTTTTGAACGTTTGTTTACTTTTACAGACTAGTACAAACTCACAGATCGGGGGGACTAGTATATTTCTTACAAATTTCTGGGTGCCTTTATTTGAGTAAACAATGTCACTTTCTCGGGCTTAGATTACACTGAGTTGCAACAATAAATAGGTAGGATATTGCTTTATTAGTGTGCAATAATATAAAAACCTGTTTTGGAGGTGTTCGAATGGGTCTTCGAAGGCAGTGGCAACTCTTTTATATTTAGTGATACACCATGAGTCCAAATAACTGCATACTACAATGTATGCTGGAAAGAATTGCTCCATACGCATTTTCGTTTTTGTGAAGAAGTTCAAATGCTACAAAATGGAAAAGAGAATCCGTTGTTTTTGAAAAGGGTAATGTTACAGTCTGCATTATAGAGCTAGACTTGCTAGAAAATTAACTATTCAAGGGGTGATAATTGAAAGAATAAATCGGTAATGATCAGTCACTTATTGGTGAACATGATAACAGAGTTAATTTGCTCGCGTGAACACCATAGCTGCTGCTGCTTCTATGATAAGAGACAAGGAGAAGAGAAAATCTTGAGTAAGTATATAAATATCGATGTGGATTTGAAAACTTAGACAACTATTTACTTACATATTGAAATCTACCCTGAAGAATTCAAAACCTACAGCTAACCTTAACACATTTTCAGTCTTCCTAATGTATCTAACACCTTCATCAATATTTCTAATATTAAAAAAAAGATAAATTTTTTAAGTTAATATTAATTTATACGCAAGTTAAAAATTAAAAAAAAATGTTTACAAATTAATTTATGTATAAAATAAGTTAACATTATAAAGAGTCATATTTTTATCAAAAGTAATTATGAAAAACTTGTTGAAAGAGTTCTTTTATAACAAGGCAAAAAATAGTTGGAAATCATATACCATCTACCAATTTCCAGTTAGGTAAGAATCTGATACAAATCATAGAAGAAATGGTGAACTCCCACAATGGAAGATATTGTCATAGTAGCTCACAGCTTTCATTTTTAAGTTGGATCTCTAATAAAGTAGGAAGAGTACATTAAAATAGTCTACCAAATATATATTTCAAAACACTATAGACATTTAGCATGATCCTGTCAACTAAATCACTGTTGTTCTACAAATATAAATAAGAATGGTATGGTACTTACATAAAGTTTATTTTGTTTTTCTGTTGGTTTTGCTTCTATATGTTCTATCATAGTTGTATTGTGTCTTTATATACAACCAATTTCATCCTCCTTTCTTCTAAATGGTTCCAAAAGTAAAAATACATAAGTAGTATTCTAAGCATTAAGTATTTAATTGTTATTGCCGATAAAAAAAAATTCTAAGCATTAAGAATCTTTCAAATTGATCTTGAATTTCCTAATATACCTCAAGGATTAATTGAAAGAGTATTCACTCTAGAAGAATTACTTATGTAACTTTCTTATTTTTCATGATTTATTCAATTTTGAAACTTACTTTATCTCCGTCATGTATTTTGAATTCCTATGATATTTGTTGCTGGAGGATTAACCTAATTGTGTCAATGTATTTAGTCTATTTTAAATTCAGAATATTAAATAACAAAAAAGTAAAAGTATATGGATTAAACTGAGTATAGTGTGGTGCCCTTCCCTCCCTCTTTCTCTTAAATACACATTTTAGGGACCATTTGTTGGATAGGACATTGAAGGTCTGATCCAACAAGGTCCATGCTTTGTTCTTTTTTAGTTGATTTTTAGCAAGGGGCATGTGTTCTTCTGTTGTCATAAAAACTTTGCACAGTAGTTTTGGAAAGGCTTTATTATTGGCATGTAACTGTAAGAACCTCTTTATGATGACCGGTGAAGATGGCAGGGTGCATCTTAAATCAATTTTCGTTTAAGCTAACTTCAATTTCTTAACCCAACTATAAACTAATTAAATTATTAAGTGTTATTATAACACGATTACTACTTTGTTTTTTCTTTCAAAATATTATAGATTTCATATAATTAGAGATAAGAATAATGTAGGGTATATAAATGGAACAAACATCATTTTATAAACTAATTTTTTCAGTTAAAATATACTTATTAAAAATAAGATATAATATAATAATTAATTATTAAATATTTTATTTTATAATAAGCAGATCTTTTTGATTTAGCCTTCTAATTTATTTTAGTTTTCGCAATGAAATATCTCGTGGATTTCTTTTCTTCATTCCCCTCACGATATTTTATTTGTTTTCCTTTTAAGCACAACTTCTTCTTTTTTAGCTTTTTAATGCCATTATTTTTCTTTTGTTTATCTAACATGACAAGTTTTACTGTTATTTCCTCTAAAATAATAGACAAAATAGAAGAATTGATATTTTCAAAAGTAAAAATGAGAATATTAGAGTGACCACATTTTGTAAAGTGACCCTTAGTCGGATCCATGTATGTACAAGAAGCAAATTTAATTAAGTGCAGTAGTTTATTTACATCTCAAATTCATTATTTACATCTTTATTGAATGCAGTAGTTTTTGGGCTGAAACTAAATAAAACAATTAAATGCAATAATTAAAATAATCTTGATTATACAAGTAGGAAATATATATTTTAAAATGAAAAAAAAAAAACACTCATGTATATGGGAATGGGATGGAACTAGTACTTGGACAAGCATCCATAGGCATTGAAATCTATGGGTAATTATTCTTGGATTCAAACTCATGATTTGAAAAGCATATAACTCTTATAACATGTAATTTCATTAAGTCTATTGTTAACTCTAGTTTAAAGGGACCATACGATAATGTAAAAACAAAAACAAACTAATGACAAGGTTATCTAGTATGAAAAAATGTTTTATAAAAAATTATTTTAGAAAAATAGAGACTACAAGTAAAAATATTATGATTTTTAAGAACTAAACTCTTAACTAATCTCTAAATTAAAATTATATGACTATTTTTTGATAAATTTTATTATTATTTTTTCATTTTATCTTATATGTATTTAAACATAATTCATACATACTTATTTCGATCTAAAACATGTAAACCTTATAACTTGTAGTGTTATGTTAAAAAGAATTTGGATAGATAGGATGAGAAGAATATTTATAAATTATTACTAATTTTAACTTATTAATTGTTTTTAAAAGAGTTGAATAGATCTTATTTTCTCTTATTACTATTAAACTCTGATGAGGTATTTTTTTAAGTGTAAATTGTAATGAGTAGCCTTTTCACTATGAGAGATAGGGTACTTCAATATTAATTCTGTTTGAGAATTGTGAATAATGAATGTTAATGTTAACCTAATTAGGGTTTAGGATTTATAAAGTTGAAATAAATATTTTATTGGATGAGTCTAGATACTAACAGGATCTTTAATCTCATATTAAACAATATATATAATCAGTTTATCACATTTAATTAAGTTTAGTTTAAGGTTATACTTAATTAAATATTAATTTCGCGCTTCAAAGTTGTTTTAGATTTATATGTCTTAAATCACATGTGTGTCAAGTTAGTCTTTGATGCATACGAGCTCAAAATATTCTCAATCACATATAATACTTAACAAATTTAAAAGTCAATTTTTTTTCAAATAGATAGACTTGTTATAAATAATAATACTTAATAAAAAAATTGATAATAGCATATAACAGTAATACTTAATAAGAAAATTTGATAATAACATGCAAGACAAAGTTATCGTGTTAATTTTCAAACTATTAATCAAATACGATTTTTTTTATTTCACCACATAATACTTAAATATAAAAAATTATTTTATGACATTAATTTAGGTCAAATTTAATTAAAAACATGGTATGAAGTGTCAGTTTATATTAACTTGCATCGAATTTTTTTATATTATTTTCGAAAATTTCAACCTAATTAATCTAACCAGGAACGAGTTGGTTCCTTTAAAATTAATTCACTCTCATCATACATATGCGTAAAATTAATTTGAAGAAAAAAAATACATAATAATCTTCTATTGATAAAAAGTATAAAATAATATATTTTTGTCATAATTAATTACATAATTAACTTACATAAACTAAACAATATATATATTAAAAATCCCATAAATAGTAATTAATAATAAAAATAATTTATAAATTAAATGGTTTTGGTTCACAATAAATTAAACCAAAGATTACAATGAAATTAATTGTTTCCTTTTGTGAATTGATCCAATTAAATAAAAGGTGATCCATAAATAGTATGGTTTTGTTTGATGTTATGTGTTCCATCTCTTTCAGTGTATATGATATGTGCATAAACTATAAGACAAAGTTGGAAACAACCAAACAGAGACCTACCATAGTTGTACAGTAACCCCCACCCAAAGAAAAGGAAAAAGATATATCAATGGAAATAAAACAAACAGAAAACCCAACCTTTGCTCCTCCAATCCAACAAATAGGGTTGTCCTCTTCAGAACCACCCATTTATAATGTTTCTTTTAATCAATCCTGTGATGTGCTTCAACCATAGCCCCTGTCACAAACACCTTATCCAATTCTTGTCAGTGTTCAAACCCAGCCACTTTTTCTATTTATGGTCTAGCACTAAACATCACTACATGTCAAAAGAGAATCATTATGCCTTTTTATCTTCGTTGTTATTTGCTACATAACTCCAATTAATTCCAGTGGAAAAAATGTTTATATTGTTTTTCAATTCAGTTGTCAACTTATCTAATATTGCAGGAGTATGTGTAAAAATCCAAATATTAAGGAAGTTAAATTACAAATATGATATTTTCTGGTGGCATTTTTCCTTAGTAGTTCTTTTGGATGCAAGATTTTAGATCTCTTTCGATCTTCGAAAACCAGGAATAACTACTACTATATTCTGATTTTTAAGTCATTTTGAGTGCAACTAAAATATATTAGTTTAGGATTAAAAATACACTATATTGAATCTTATCTTAGGATGTTCAATTATTTATATTAGTAGTGCTAGATGTTCGACTATACAAATAGTTTAATCAAGTTTAATAGAGTCTAATTATTTTTTAATTATAATTTGTGGGTATTTATTGTATAACAATCTTTAATAATATCACTATTATTTTTAGGTTGTGTAGGAGGAGATTTTTGAGGAATGTCAAAATGTTGTAACTGAATAAGTATCGGCATTCGACAACGCAACAATACATGATAAGCATTAGAGGAAAAAAAAATTGTGTGATGGATGAAGAAATTCCAATAGTACATTAATATGATTGATATTATAATCATATTTTATTTATTTTTAATTTAAAATATTATTATATTATTATAATGGTTTGTGTGTATGTATGTTACTTTTTTTGTGTTAAAAGAAATATTTTCCATTCCAATAAGATTGAAAGTACTAGATGAAGTCACGTTGTAGTAAATTAGGTATCTACTAGTTGTGTATGTTGATTTTCATTGTTGTGATTGGAATAATTGAGGAAAATAGCATGTTTAGAGTTAAAAGTTTGTGTGTGCTTTGGAGAATTTTATACTATCTTCTAATTTTCTTTTAAAAAACATTTTAGAGGTTACCAAGGATTTATCTCAGCAGCCAAGATATTAAACATGCTGTGAAATTATTTGTTGTGTCCAAGTATAAGTCACAAGCTATGTGAGATTATGATTGACATTTTTTGGCTCAATCATGTTTCATTATTTGTGAAAAGCATAATTTATCATTATAGGTATGAATGACACTTTGCAAACACAAAGGAAGGTGAAGGTGGAAAATGGAGAAAATTGTTAATTTAATTATTTTTAAGTTGAATTATAATATGAAGGGATTGATCAATCGTTTAAGAGTTGAGTATTTTTTGTTTTTGAATTATGTAGTATTCATAAATTATAAATATTCATTCCATATTATAAATAAGTTAATTTGTTTATAGTATGATTACATTTTTTACTACTAATAAGGAGATGAGAATTTGACTCTAGAATAAAGTTGTTTTCTATATGATATTGTGATAGGACATTCGAAAATTTAGGGGATAAGTGATCGTTTCATAATGTTTTAGAAAATCCTAAAATTTGTTGTATATTATGTGTATTTGCATTTAGAGTTAAGTCTGATACTGTTTGTGACTACAGTAACATCTCAATGTAAAACTACGATTCTCATCACTTTAACCACATCTATGTCCTAATTTAATATAATTTTTATTCTATTGTATTTTCTTTTTCCTTCATGGTGAATGATTCCACATTCAATACATACTTTTTGATATTTTTAGAAATTTTATAAACCTATTAATTATTTATAATTTTTCTTTTCATTATGTTATTTAAATATCAGTTTTCAAATAGTTATGTTTTCGAATGGGATTGGGAAGATAATGATTGTTTTTCTTTTTCTCACTCATCTCTTTCTTCTTTTTAAAATGGTCTCTTCACTCTTTTTTCACTCTTCTATTTCTTGTTCTCGTGTATCCAAGATCGGATGGTACCTGCAAAAGGCACTGTGATGTTCCAATGAAATCTCAGTATTTAGTGTTCGGTGTTATTAGTACTGAATGATCATGTATCGTATTCTTGAAATCTGTGTCTATTTATATAATTATCATTAACTCTTTGTTCTTGAATCATATTAAAGTTTTAGATCATGATTAGGAGTGGATTACCTAATATTTAACCACTTATTAGTGTTATTAATTTTTTGTTTAGATATAATAAATTTAATCGTATGAATCAGTACAATTTCTTACACTTTCAGCTGTTATACATACTTGATAGAGGTCAAAGTTATATTATTTCATATTAAATTAGATATCTTAAAAATAAGTTATTTGTTACTTAATTGTTTTTATTTTGTTTCTTTTGGCATAAATTACTTAGGAGAAGCTGTGATTGTGAAAAGAGAAAAGGATTGATGTTGGAAAAGGTTTGTCTGGTGGAATAAATGTTGGGAAAAGAGAAAAAAAAAAAGTATCTCTAATTATTGTGTAGGTCATGATCAGGCTAAACTTACGACAACAGAAGAACCTTTCCCCTCTTCTCTTCTCTTCTCAGTTTCAAAGACTTGCCAAACTCATTGACCAGAATACTCATCCAATCATAATACTTTGATAAATGCTAACATTCTTTTTCATATACTCTTTATCTTAGTAGTACAAATTATAAAAATTTGTGAATTTTATACTATTCTATTTAATAACGTTTGTGACGTTAAGAGTATAATTTTTGTTCACTAATGGAAAGAAAAACTAACAAAAAAAAATAAGATTTAATTTTTATAATGTGAAAAAGTTGTAATTTAGTTTTAAATGTATTCCTCTCACGTCACTTAGAAGTTAAGACTAACAGTTTCATCCTTTAATTTATTGATACGGTTTTAATGATAAAATTGTGACGGAAGTTGCAGACAATACTTCGGATACAGTAATTAATCTCATTAATGCTATTTGAACGGACTTGAGGTTAAAATGAGGTTTCAAAGATGAATTCTTATCTCCTTAGTCCTCAACTAGGGGGATTCTGTTACCCTTAAATCTTGACTTTGGAATTTTTTTTGGTGTGCTCAACACTCCTCTACATCACTTAAAAATTGAAATCAATGACATTTTAGCTTCAAAGTAAACGATACCTAAAATGTGATGATTAATTTTAGTAATAATATGTCAATCAACTTTATGTGAAAAGAAAATGTATATTTATATTAATTTTAATTTATTTTAGTTCTTTCATATATTTCTTTTACATATCTATTTTCTAATAAAAAATGGATTAATATAGTAGAAATGTCCCATTAATTATAAATTAAAATATTTTATAATATATAATTAAATGCACTTTTATTTTATTGGAGTGGTATAAAATAAATGAAAAATAAAGAAGAGATATTTGTATTTTATTGGAGGTGATGATAATACGATGAAAGGAGTAGTATAGAAGAAAGAAATATGAGTGTAGTGTTGTAAGTCCCGGGTCCCAAGAAAAGTTATGTAGGGTTGTAGATGTGATTATTGCAGTGGTGGAAATTGAAAGCTTAGGAAGATATTTGGTGTTGATACTGTGAAATTAGTAATACTACGAAGGAAGTTATGAGGAGGAAGAGGACAAGAAAAGGTTGGTCCCCTTCTCTATTTGACACACAACACACAACACACTGATAGAGGGTGTTCCTCTTTTCTGATTGATTCTCTGCTGCGATTGTACAATGAAACAGAGATAACACATGAACAGTAATTGGAATGCATAGCAGCTGATGCCTCTGTTTCCCTCTGCTCTGATCATTTCATCTACTTTTATAGCTCTCATTACCGGAATGAATAATGCTGCACTGCTATGTCACCAATATAATTTAATACTAATCTGCAATCACTTGTGTCACCCACTGCTTCTTCTCACTCAACATGCCCAATCCTCGTTCCGATAAAATTGCAGCCTCACTCATCATATCCCACTTTTCAATCCTTTTTCTGTCTGTAAAAACTTGTTTTTATTTTTCATATAATTTTAAGCATTAAAGTCATAGTTATTTCCTTCAATTTTAACTTGTATCAACGCTTATTTTAATGATGAAAATCACAAGCACTGTGCTTAAATTAGTTGTGGAAAAATATTTTAGCTATTGCTATAATTATTTACATAACTTTGTGTCTAGATATATACAGTGAAGGTGATTTTAAGACAGCTTACTTCGTTTAAATTATTTTAAAATAATGTTTTTATAGTAAACTATAGAAAAATATTTAAACTGTTTACCGTTAGAATAAAATTAGCCGAAAGAAGATAAAACAATTGGAAAACGAAAACGTAATAAAAACTAAAGGAATTTTTATTGGAATGTTGTTCTCTTATCATTTTCAAATCACATCTAATACGATCATCATTAATGAAATTTTCTGTGTTTAACTATGTTTTGACCAGTGAACTGGTAAATTTAATCATAATTTTCAAACTTCTACGTGTGATGAAAAAAAAATCCATTATGTTTTCTAACTCATAGTTTCAGTAAATCTATCGTATGTAATCTTGAAAAGGCAGGTATTCTTACAAAGATAACGTACTATTTTTTTTTTCAAAAAAAGTATTTACTAAACACGCCTCTTATCTTACGTTAAAAATTAGTACATAATAGTATGGGCCAATAAACGAGCACATCCAAATTGATATCCAAACAAAATATACATCAGAAATATATTGGAAGTTACATAACGACTAATTATTTATTTTAATATTTTAAATTGAAAATACTGACGCCATTTTATATTATTTATCTTTTTTGGTAATTATCAATTACCCAAGTAGTGAGAAAGTAGCACAAAAATATCCTTATGAAATGAATGAGTATATGGTGTAATTAATTCCGTTGGTGAATTACCAATAAATGTTTCTTATTGGGAAAATAATAATTAATATTTTGTTCATGTTATAAATAAGAAATATTTTAAAATAAGTTAAAACACTATAAAGGGCGAGTTTGGCAAGGTAGAAAGAAAATAAAGGAGAAAGGAATTTATTTTTACTCATCCATATTTATTTTTCTTTCATAAGCATACCATAATCAACAAGAATGCAGCCAATCGTAAACCATAAAAATGAAAAGGTTTTAACTTCCAAAGAACAGAGCAAACATGTAAGAGCGTTAGGGTAGTCAAATAATGTTGTGAAATATGTAATGAAAAATACAACACAGATTGGCTTCCTCCCAAAGTCAGGGTTGCATACAAAAGAGCCCACACTCACAAAATTGGCGGGCGAATACACGAGTTTTGATAGCCTGTTACTAATTTTGAAGAGAAGATAGAAGTGCAACCGAAAATAGTTTTTTTTTCTTCACACATGATGGGCATAATGGTTTAACCAAGAGGTGCAATCAGATGTTGTATCTAAGTATTCATCAAGCAGTAACAGAATTATACAAGGAGTTATAAACGCAAAGGTCTGTGGCAATTTACCATTTTTACTTGCATTACTAGATAGGCTGGGATGGTGTCTGCAGGGGCTTGACCTCGTAATAGAATTGAGGTGCATTGCTACCTGGTGCACTGGCTGAAGTGAAACAGAGATTCTGCGGAATCGAGTTCAATGATTTTGTTGGAAAGATGGCATTTGGCGGAAAGGTAGCTGAAATTGAGAATCCTGATGATGCTGCAGTAGAGAACGGTGGTACTGGGGTGGCGGAAACCTGGCTATGTGTTTGCCACGCCCAGTTGGGGACTCCTTTTGAAGGATCTATGCCGATTCTCTCTGCTCTTTCCTGTAAAATATTTCAACAATCTTTCAAAGATAGGCATATAGATATCTTGTTGTACAAGAAACGACACGCTAATGCTCGTATCAAGTCGTACTAATGCACGAAGTTAAATTCCGAGTATCTTGTCCACGTAATTTTGAAAAAGAATGCCGAAAGGAAATGTTTGACAGAAATAGGATAACAGGTGAGTAAGTACAACAACTATTGAAATATTTGGCTTTTAGTATTATAAAAAAAATAATAGTCTTAATAAAAATATTTTAATTACATTAGTTTAGTTTGAACTCGGTGAATAGTTAAGGTAATTGAGTAGGGTGTTTGTTTTTAATAATTAACACATTTATTAAGAAAAAAAAGTAAAGTTAATATGTCAAAACCAATTTTAAATCTACAAAGCAAACCATCAAACCTTTCAAATTTAAAATTTCTTCTTTAATAAATACATGTGGTAGTTACAATTACTTAAATCAGAGTTCAAACAAATGCAATTAAATTTTTTATACTAATTATGTCTTCTTAGTGTACTACAAACGGAGTATGTCAAATAATATTTATTGCATTAGACGGACTATTTAACCACGGAAATATTATCCCAGGCCGAAACGGTTTGTCATTAAACTTTTAGTCATTTCCAAATTCATCCCATTACCAAGAATATATTTATGAGACTACAATAACCTATTCATAGACTCACCACTTCAAGTACTGCTTTGTCAACATATTTGAACAACAACCCATCTTGTCAAAAAGGAATAAGTCACATAGAATTATTTACCAAATAGAGACAAATTCCCTTACAGGTTAGATTGCACCAAAAGTTGATAAAGATTGTATATAAACGGTAAGGAGGATTCCATAAACATAAAAACTCAACTTCGAATGTTATGTCAAAATGAAAAGTTAAACGTTTCTCTTTGAAATAAGGTAGACACTAAAGAAATTATCGTAAATGTTTATATGAAGCATTTAGTAAGGAAACAAGCAATCAGTTGCAACAGGCATTTGAACTCACCAGATTGGGAAAGAAAGTGGAATATGAGGTATTCCATTCAGAAGGACGCTCTTCAGTTACAACGTGCCTTTTCAAAGAAGGATCACCAATAACTGAATTAACATTAGTCTCCATCTGCAAATAAAGAGAATCACCCCCGATCATGACCATTAATTACTAACATATGAATGCGAAGTAATTGCAGAACAATACCAGAAACCATGTTTCATAAAGACCAACAGTGTCAAAGTAATTAACTACATGTGAACCCACAAAGGACTGAAAAGCTTTGTTTCTGTTAAAAAATCTTCCCACCATTGATCACCAATGAAGATTGTTACGGAGCTAGCTAGAGCAAATAAAGGGTATAATGTGATATAGACTTTTGCCCCCGTGCTTAAAGTAAACCAAAATGTAAAGTTCAGTTATACCCTTGAAATTCTTCCGGGGTGCGTGCTGTAAGGGACTTGCTGGAACTGAAGATGGCCCAGATTTTCTTTGGGACCATGTCCTGGAGTTGCTATGCCCAGATTGAGATCAAGATCGTGACTGCCACCTGTGTTGAAGACAAATACAATATCATTTCCCATTCACCATTTCCTTTTAACTGACAATCAATTGGAAATAAAATATATCTAAAGAGTATCATGCTAAGAAGCACTACCTTCATTAATAGCTTCAGGTTTCATTTCGCTCTCATATGCACTTGGCTCGAAGTTAGTCACTGCCTCCCTTCCATTGCACTTGATAGCTGCCTTGTCATAAGCCCTGGTTTCCAGAAAATCAAAAGGGAGACATATGTTGGTTGGAACCGTAATTAGCTTTGATAATTCAGGGAAAAAAGTTCAGGACAGGTAGAATGTAATTCATGTATCATTAGGACCTTGCAGCTTCTACTTCGCTGTCGAAAAGCCCAAGATATATATACCTGCACGAAAGCATTGCAATCTCTAAAACAACAAAAACACCTCTGCCAATCGTTTCTGTGAAGCAGGCATCCTAGACATGTTTCTCCAAACATGGAAAAAAAGCCTAAAGAGTAAAGACCGATTGACTACCAAGCTGAAAACAATTCCCTTCGAATTCGTACTTCAGTTATACCAACAGGTACAGCTGATTGCAATAGGAACTTAAAATCGTACTAATATCTATTAGCTCGTACTAACGTATAAATTCCATAAATCTAGCACACCACTACATCAGTACAAAAAAATAGATCCTCACTTTTTTCCAAGGAATTGTCCCATTCGAGCTTCCCACCGGCCACATTTGTGAAGAGTCACTCCCCTGTATTTTGAACTACCCCTTGAGAAACCTGTACTGTGGCGGCGCAGTATGTGCACGAACTCCTCCTTGGAAAGATTTTTCATCTGTCCATCATTAATAAGCAGTGAAAAGTCAATCGCATGCTCCATCTAGATTCAAATTCACAGAAAGCTTAAGGTTTTCCAACCTGTTTTAGATCCTCCTCATAATCAACAAGATTAAAATTGATATCAGCATCAAGTCCCCTGAACTTAATTGCAGCTCGATCATAGGCCCTAAATTTGAAAAGCCCGAGTCAATTGAGGAAGACACCAATCAAACGAAGGACAGGTTCCATTAGTAAACAAAACTACGACAAAGGATATTAAAATATGCGCAAAAAGTTTTACCTAGCTGCGGCATGAGCGGTGTCAAATCCACCTACAATGAATAACAATCTAATCAAAAGACTCTAAAAATAGCAAAGAAGCATCGAATAATAAACTCAAATATATATATAAATGGAAAAAACAATCAATCATAAATACAAATCCATACCCAAATAGACTTGTTTCCCGCAATCCCTACACCAAACAAGAAACCAATTAAGGCCAATTCTGTTGTATTTTCAAATTCCACCGTGATTAACCAAATTAAATTTCCAAAGCAAATAATTGTAGTTACTTCAAACCAAAACCTAATAAAAAGGGAAAATAATAATCAATATACAAGAGACGCTAAAATGAACGATGAGAAATGCACGAACCAGATATGCGATTCCCATCTTCCCGTCCTTCGGTAGAAGGTGACTCCTCTGTACTGAGAGCTCCGAGACCGTGGACCTCTCCTACTCTTCTTCACCTGAGGTTGTTGCTGAACCTGAACCACCTTCACCTCGCCGTTTTGACGATCCAGCGAGAGATCCATCAAACTCTTCCTAGCCTGAAACGACGACGTCGAACTCTGCCCTTGCCAATTATCCGCGCTCACCGGAAACAGCTCCTTCGTCGCGGCGACGACGACGTCCTCCGCGCCTTCGACCTTAAGAATTCCGAAATTAAAGGTGAACACGCCACCGGCGCGTGTGGAGCACGAGTCCTCGTTGCTAGACCCTTCCGCATTCACCACGGAGGAATTCGAAGTTCCCGAAGAAGCTTCGGGAAACTTGTCCAATAGCATCACCGAGTCATGGCTCTGAGTCGAGTCGGCATTCAGATTAAGATCCAACATGACGCTTAATCTTCTTCTACTAGGTATTGTTCAACTCTGATTTTCTTTCTATTTTATTATTCGTATTGCTTTTGCTTATGCGCTTTATTATTATTAATTCCAACTACAACATATCAAACTAATATTGCTTCAACGTCAGTGTAGATTCTCTTTTTCTCTTTCAATCGATGGTTACAACAAGTAAAATCGATCGAATCAAAAGAAACAACCAATTATCACACGTAAAATGTAACCTAAACGGTTGAAGACGCAATATCTGAGGGTGTAGTTAGGTGTATAAAGAGCTTCTTCGACGAACTAGGAATCTGCAGTGGAACAGAAGCATAGAGAGGGAAAACAGAATTAGAGAGTTCTCCAGTCACTGTGAGTTCGACGGAGAAGTTATCCGGCGACCGGAAGAACGAAGGAGGAGGAAGAGAGGGAAACTCACAGAAGGCGTGAGAAGGAAGCACTGCGAGGTTTGGTAGTTGCATTTATGGTTTCCTTGTGATGATTTCAGAACCGGAGAGAATAAAACACTGGGGGCTACCGGATTCCATGGCACCGGAGAGAGAGTGAGAGAGAACAGGATCCAAACGGAACACTTATTATAAAGTTCTGACCCATTTTATGAGATGATGGAATATATAAACATCTTCTCTCTCATGGTTCCAACTTCGAACCGGTTGGTACGGTCACCGGTCAAGGAAAGCAGATTTTTTTTTTTTTATTGCTCTTTGACACAGTAGAGTTGTGGTCTCATCGACGGAAACAGCCATCCACCACTATACATACTATCGACTGAGTTTGTAGTTTTAGGTATTAGGGAGGGAGGTAATAAGGGCGTTTTCGGTATAAATTATTATATTCCCAAATTTTTACATATTATAAATTTTTCTCTCTCTCTTCTCACTGTTAACTAAATATTTCTGTAAACAAAATTTACTTCATAACACTAACAATTTCAGATTGCATTAAAGCAAAAAAATTAATTAAACTCCAATACATATGTTACTTATTCTGAATTATGCAACATATTGTATTCAATATAATTATGTAAATAGTATAGATGGTTTTTTATTTAAAGGCTCTTTCTAATCTTGCTTTTTTTTAAGTGCGTGATAGAAACTTTTCAACCAATGTATTACATAAAAAGTAAATAGTTTATGTATGACTATATAAACGTTTTTATATTATTGTTTAATTATAAATTAATATCACGCTAAATTTGATAATTTTAATATATATTATTAGTTAATAGTATAAAAGTATTTATACCTAAAACGTGTACAGGTTAAATCTATATACAATTAATTTCTTATAAAAAATATAGTAAAGAATGAACAATATAATAACTTGAAAATAGTTTGATTAGAAGTAGTATATTAAAATGAAACATGATTATTTTATTATAATTTGATTAGAAGTGGTATATTTAAAATGATACATCATTATTAATAGTGAAAAAAATATATATAAATAGAAATATAGTCGATATTCATTTTAAAAGAATTATTATTTTTTTATAAACTTTCTCATTCATCAGTTCAACTATCAGAGTCAACTATTGGATTATTGACCACAAATACAAGATTGTATGGTCAAAAGTTTACTTAGAGTAAATTCATTTTTTATCATTTTTCTTTGAGTCAGTTTTGAACTTTTTTTAAAAAATTTATATGTTTTGCATGTAGTGTTTTAAACTGTAAGATTAGTCCATGTTAGTTCATAATTCTAGTAATATGGTTAGATAATTGATCATGACTATGTGGTGCATATATAAGTTATCCTTGAACTTATTATGAGCATACATATTCAAAGTCTAGTAAGGAAAACTTGTTTTAACTTTAAATAGAACCATAGGTTAGAAGAAAAGAGAATATTATATATATATATATATATATATATATATCAAGAATACATTTGATAAGGGTAAATTACATTCAATCCCAAGTTTGAAAGCACTTAGCCACTCCTGATAGCTCCTCGAATCTTCATTCTTGATCTGAATTGCATAAGAAGTACTGATCTGAGCATATTCTTCTCCTAAGAACAGAGTTTTCTTCTCTTTCTCTCACTAACTTCTCTCACTTTCTCTCAATTCTTTTTCCACCGCCTGTTTTAACTCTGTCTCGGAATTTATTTAATGAAGTTTAGCTCAAGCAAGCCAATATAGCTTAGGCTAGATCATTCGGTGTTGTTTTAGCTTAGGCGAGCAATTCTAGCCTGATCTAGATTAGTACTACACCATTAATTTATCTGGATAATTTTAGCCTGAGCTAAATCTTCTAGCTTGAGTGAGATGTTTCCTTTAAATTTCCTTTTTTACTTCTTCTTGTGATCCCACCTATAAGTCTTTGCTTTTTTTCTTTTTAATGTTTCACATTCATCTGAAATCTACATACAAATTGGGATTAATTTTCTTCATTTGTTTCCTGGTTCAAAATATATAATCGGATTCAATAATTCTCAGATTAGGGTAATTTTCTGAAATTAAGCAACAATTAAGTTCCAAAGTGTTTAATTTTCTCAATTATAAATACTACACATTGACACTTATTATTATATATATATATATATATATATATATATATATATATGATTTATAAACCAAAATCATTTAAAATCATACAACCAATTCTCAAATATTTCATTTGAATTAATTCAACAAACTACTAAAATACATTCATTAACTTCATTCAATTTCAAACTCATACATTCTACAACATCTATTATATCTACAATTTCACATTTCAATCTCAAACAAATTCCAATCTACTAAAAAACAAGAAATCCTGTAAGAAAATTTGAGATTGGTGACCATGTCACCCCCACATCCAGATCTTCTAGCTTAGGATTCTATTAGCAATTTAAACTAGATTCCCTTACCTTTACTTGAGCAGATGCTCACCAAGAGCTCCAATTCTATCAAAAGCTTAAGAGTAGATTAATCTGCACCTCAGAGTTCTAATCAACAATCTAACTATATCATTAAGACTCTGAGCGACTCTGAGCTAACAGAGATTAGTCCGGAAGCTAAAAGAGTCACATGTAAAAATCTAGATTGGGACAAACCTACGAGTTCAAGATTTGACTCAAATAGAAGAGCAAAAATAATTTTATTCTATCAGATATTATGTTCGGACAGTCTTGTAGTCTTCGCTGTCAGGAGTCTAATGGCGTACTCTGATCGTAAGACTGATGAGCGAGGATGTCAGAATCTTAGAAAGAAGGGAGAAAAAAAGAAAAATGAAACTTTTAAAGAGATGATGATTCTTTTAAAATGAATCTGAATAACTGAATTTTCTATTTATATGTTTTTTTTATTTTAATAATAAAATATTCAGATATCATTTAAAAAGATATCAAGGTTATTTTCTAAATCTTTCAATTTCTACCTAGTATTAATTATCATAATTGATCTATACACTACTTAAAAAAGTATTCCAATTTTCATAATTACTTTAAAATTAAAAATGGTGTTAGTTGGTAAGTAAAGAAGAAAAAACTATATATGAAGCACCATACTTTATTATGATTTTTATTATTATAATATGATAACTAATAGAAAAAATAATCTCATCCATTAATTTTTTATATATTTTTTCAATTTATATGAGCAATTTCCTTTTTCTTTTTCATCATCCAAAATAACATACAACACCATGGTTTGGATTTACGTGATTGTCGTCCAAGAATTAATGGCGAACACCTTGTCACTTCATTTCTTGTCATGGAAGACACTTGCTATTAAAAAAATAGGGACTTTAAAACCTACAAAGAAGACTTGACAAAGAAGCTCATGAACAAGTGTACACACTTTTTCTAATAAATATATTCAAAATAGGAAAATCTTGTGCCATTTTAATTAACTAATAACCAATTGTTTTGGACTTAAACTTAGTTGGATAAATCGAATGTGTGAATTATGGTAAGCTTCCTTACCTTGTGTTCCATTTTTATGAAAAAAATAAAAAATGAGCAAAAAATATTGAATCTAACGATTTATCCATTATTTATAGTTATTTATTTTCTTAAACAATTATTTGAATCCTTATTCAATAGTAATCACTAAATACTTTTAAAATATAAAAATACTATAAAAATTTATTAAATAAAAAATAATTTTAGAAAAACAAAGTAACTAGTTATTATATTTATTAAATTAAATGTTATTTTAAAGATTAAAATAATTATAATTATATAAAGTAGTTTATTATTGATAAATAGTTTCTAAATTAATATATAATTAGCTAATTTTAACTATAAAATATTTAGATTTAAAGTTAGTAGTTAAAATTTTGGTAGCTAATTAAATACTAATTTAAAAATTATTTATCAATAATAAAAATTACTTTAGATATCAATAATTTTTTTAATCTCTAAAATAGTATATAATTTAATTAATTTAATAATTAATTAATTTATCTTTAAAATTAATTTTTATTTAATAATTTTTAGTAATTAACTTATTTAAAAAGCTAGATTCTAATCAGCAAATCTCTACGAGGAGGATGATGCTAGTTATTTATTTATAATTAAAACAAGAAGCTAATCCGAAAACAAATCACAAACTAATTATAATAATGAATAGAAAAATAAAAACAGAAAGAAGTTGATGAAGAAATATAAGTGAAAATAGTGTTATTTTGAGAAGAAACAAAAGTCTGATTAGTGAACCATAAACATATATTTTTTATAGTATTTAATTATCTATTCAGAATTAGTTTTGGACATAATCTTGTTAGCTTTGAAAATTAATGATTTTTTTAAGGCTCAAAGTCCATAACAGTAATTCAAAATTAATGAAGGATAATATTAAAAATCACAAGACATTTAAAAAAATTATTTATATTAAACTTGTTCCGTTTTATGAAGAGAGATTTGTTTAGCCTTACTCTCAAATAAACATAATTACATTGATGTTCTTTAAATATTGAAAGTAGTATTCCCTCTCAAGAATTTAGTATTGAAATAACATTACATAGATAACAAACAGTAAAAATTTGTTATAAGATTGTGAAATATTTTAATAGTAGAAGAACTTTACATATGACGAAATATGAATACTTTATTAATTTAATTAAAAAAATTATAAATAAAATAATCTAAATATTTGAATTTCATTTTATAAAAAATATGTTTTTATAGAACTTACTTTCTTTGCCTTTTTGTAAGATTGTGGTTTATTCGGATTTCAAATTATTATGATGAAGTTAGTAAATAACAAAATGTTATTTGTTTGATAGTAATTTTGTTTAGAATAAGTTTTATTTTATCCTTTTTTTTTATTGGATTGTTTGCATGAGTGAGTTGTATGAGTCACATATGGACAAATATGAATATTTGGTAATTTAAGTTCATAATGATATTTTTTATGTTTAGGGTTTTATATGGGAAAGTTTTAGCTTCCTGTATTAAACAGGACTTGTTGGAGTTTAACTATAATATTTTGTTGTTAAATAGTTAAATGTTTGATAGAATCCTAAGTTTGTATATTTGAAAACTTCGTTGTGACTTGATCATAATAGTTATATTTTTACATAAATATTGTACTTTTTGAAGATTATTTATTGTTGTGTTGTTGGTTGGTAGTAGATTGATTTATAGTGCTAATAAAAGTTTTTTGATTTGAGTTAAGAATAATATTTGATGAAAGAATGTTAAATTGTTGTCTTAATTTACATATCATATTATGAGTATTGTTTGGAAGAATTGGAGAGTCATGCCTCAAATATTGATGGAGGAAAAATGTATTAAGTTTGTTTATATTTTTTATTTGAGTTTGAAAATTAATTAATATATATATATATATTTATTTATTTATTTAATTGTACTATTATATTGATTTGGAAACTTTAATGAAATCAATTGTATATGATATTTTAGTGTGAACAATTTAGGTTGAAATAAACTTGGAATGATTAAGACCAATATAATTAAGTCAAAATTTGGTGAAATAGTATGAGATATTTTTGGCTAATGGGGTATGTAGTGGTCATATGTAGTTGTTATGTGCATAGGTTTTTGTAAATTATTTTATAGTTAAAGGTGTCAATTTTAGGGGTTTTTGTAAATTATTTTATAGTTAAAGGTGTCAATTTGAGGTGCTTGAGTAATTTAGAATTATACAAAACTCGTAAATTTTTTAAATAGATTGCTCATGGGATCCCACAATTTCCTAATAAATTTGAGATAAAGAGAATGTGAGTTTTATCGGTAAAAAAATCATCCAGCAAAACAAAAATTCGTTCAGTTATTCAGATTTCATTTTAAAAGAACCATCATTTTTCTAAAAATTTATATTTTCCTTTTCTCTTCATTCTCTCTAAGATTATGACATCCACTCTCATCCGTTTGACAATCGAAGTTCGTCATTAGACTCTTGGTAGTGAATACTACAAGACTGCCCGATCAGAATCTTAAATAAAGTAAGTTCATTTTTACTTTTTTTCTTTGAGTCAAATTTTGAACTAGTTAGGTTTGTCTCTGTCTAGGCTTTGCATGTAAGGATCTAGAAAATAACCCTATAGTAGAAATGGTATATTTTAAATGACACCTGAAAATTTTATTATTAAAATGAAAAGAACATATAAATAGAAAATTCAGTTATTCAGGTTTCATTTTAAAAGAACCACCATCTCTCTAGAAGTTTCCCTTTTCCTTTTCTCCCCCTTCTTTCTAAGATTTTAACCTCCTTGCTCATCAATTTGACGATCGGAGTCTGCCATTAGACTTCTAGCAGCGAAAACTACAAGACTGCTCGATCAAAAACTTTTATAGAGTAAGTTCAATTTTGCTCTTCTCTTTGAGATAAATTTTGAACTTGTAAGTTTGTCTCAATCTAGGTTTTTGCATGTGACTCTTTTAAATTCAGGACTAATCTCTGTTAGCTCAGAGTCTTAGTGATATAGTTAGATTGTTGATTAGAACTATGTGGTACAGGTTAATTGACACTTAAGCTTTTGGTAGATTCGTAGTTCTTAGTGGACATATGCTCAAGTACAGGTAACGGAAGCTAGTTTAAATTTTCAATAGAACCCTACACTAGAAGAACTGGATGTGGGGGTGAAGTGGTCGTCAGTTCCAATTTTTTTGCAGGATTTCTTGTTTTTAGTAGATTGGAATTTGTTTGAGATTGAAATGTGAAACTATAGATATAGTAAATGTTGTAGAATGTATATGAGTTTGGAATTGGATGAGTTAATGAATGTATTTGAATAGTTTGTTGAATTAACTCAAATGAAATGTTTGATGAGAATTGGTTGTTTGATTTTAAATGATTTTTGTTTAGAAATCATATATATGTTTAGATTGACATAATAGCTCATTGACTCAATGAGAGAGCTTGTATAATTCCGAGCAAGAACTATCAATGTAATGTGTAGATTTGTAAAGTTATGGGTTGAATGAAATGTTGGTTTATTTCTTTTAGTATAGTTTTTTTACTTATAAATTACGTAGACTTTTATTTTATGTATATTTAATTGAAAATTTATTTTATTAGATATTTATATGATTATTGAATTAATTGTTGTGTGTTTTGGAAATTGTAAACTTTGGTATGATTTAATTGTGTGATTTTGTATATTGTGAGATTTAGAATATGAATTTTAATCAAGACATAGTATTTTCAGGAAAGAAAATACTCTGTTAAGTTTATTTAGGAAGTGCATTCACTAGGGATTCGTCTAAAAGGAAATATCATGACTTTCATGAGATAATGAAATCATATAGATGAAGTTATTTAGGTGATGAGAATCGAATAAGGTTCATATGAATATGTAAGTTATTTGAAAGATAACTAATTTAACCTCTTATTTGAGTTAACCCTATTGTAACATGATATTGAGATTGTTTATGCACATAACTGTGTGAATTTCATACCAAACACACGAGTTTTCCGGAAGTATAACTTTGTTTTAAAAATTGAAACAAATAAAAAACAATTAAGGGATTACATATTAATTTATGTTAATTTAGGTTAAAGAGAACACCAATTCTTAGAATAAAAAGGGAATTCTATGAATATTGGAAGGAGAGTTGTGATATAATTTAAAATGAAATTATAACTATAAAAATCACACATTCAAATCCTAATATGAGAGATTTCATATGTATGAGATATAGTGATCTTGAAACTAAAAATTGACCAATAAATTTGTATCCGTTAATGTGGGGTGACAAACATGTAATATACCATTCTTTTTTAACAAATGTATTTTGATAGCTATGTAACTGCAGTTGACTATGAGAAACTAAAGTGATGTTAAATTGACAATTCAACTTTTGAAAATGACATTAAAGTATAAAAAAAAACACTAAATTTATTAGCTAGAGCATCAACTTTCAATATCAACACTCTATTAAAAAAAATTAATGGAATCCATAGTAACTTGTCTTTTCTTTTTTGCAATCAAAATCTCTTAAAAAATTAATGCATAAAAAAACCACTCAACTCTATTATGCTTTCATGTGAGATTGTAGAAAATTTATCTTCTCACTATCCATAATTTATTTTCTTTTCATTTGAAGATGGTTGTGATGTTAGTAAAACAGTTCGTAATTTTTTTTATTGCAAGTGTACTACCATTTATACTTTATAAATGATTTTTCGTATTTAGTATTATAGTTTAATATTAGTATATTTATCAATATTATAATTTTGAAACATGAAGAAAAGATTTTAATAGTATAACATGTAGATTAATGAGAAGATATATAAAATGTAAAATTATATTAAATAAAAAATTATTAGAAGAAGATTATATTATAATTACATATTCTTCTAATATATTCATAAAATTTATAAACATCTTTTTCTCTTATAAAATATTATATTAATATATAATCTCACATCAAATAATTAAATATAAAATAAGTTAACGGATTCAAATGTAACAATTCATAAATAATATGATTACATATATATTCATTGATTTTACATTTACATAATCTTGATAATATTATTATATATTCTTAATTTACTATTTTTCATCCATCATTTTCTAATTAAAAATTTAATTGTAAATTTTGGTTTTTAATTATATATTTTTCATCCAAAAATTTTAAATTTAAAACTATATATAAAAAAAATCTAGTTCTAATTTCCTTCTAATCAATACCATATTAGTTTATTAACTAAAGAGAATGAAGTAATTAAACCCACACTCCAATGATTGATCTAATTCTTTATAAATAATTATTTTTATATATTCTAGTGGTATAAAAATATATATGAATGCTTTAACCAATTTTCTGAAAGAAAAGGCTGAAAATAATAAAATTAAAACAGAAAAGAAAAACTATGTATTTAGAAATTTACTGTTTAATAAGTGTCAGTGCTTTAAATCATATTGAGAGAAAAAAAAATGTCACATCTATCTTAAACTATTTTTAATTATTTTATATTAATCAATGTTAATTTTATTAACCTGGTAAAAGTCAACCATAATATTCAAATTAAACGGTGAGGTCTTAAAGTTAAACTTTTATTACACACTGACTGGTGCAGGATATGTAAATATATAATTGTCTTGAACACTGATCAAATATGTACCCATCACATCAAATCAAATCAAACACCACCAATAAAGGGTTTCTGTTTCTCGGAACAGAGCGACTCTTGATTAATATTAGGTTAATTAATCGATGCAATCTTTTACCTACTCAACCTATTTATTACAGTATAAAAATAATTTTACCACACTGCAAAAATGTACAAGATACAAATTCTGAGGAATATAAACAACATTATTTAGAAATTTATTCTCAATTAAACCCTTTTTCGGAGTGTTTGTGAATAGGCTAGAACATGAAAAGATTGAACATCTAAAAAAATTTGCATATATATTAGAAAAGGAAAAAAGATAAGGTTTCTCTGTCATAGGAAACATCAAAAGTTTGAAAACTGCAAGATTTTTTTTCAGAAGTGTAACTTTCTATTGTGTTATCCAATTAGTTGACCCATATTCCAATAAATTAATTATCAGTTTTATACTCATTTTCTCTCATCCGAACAACAAATACCATTATTATACTCTCTCACGGGTCACATCCAATTTATAACTGCTTAAAATTACATTATTTAATTATAATTATTTAATTTAATTATAAAATTATATTTATATGTGAAGGGTGAAAGCATCTATCTACATATATATGAGTTATTAATATTTGTTGATATGATAGAATAAAGTACTGTAAGATGTATTGTCTAATCGTGAAAGAAAAATAATGGTTGAAAGTTGCGTGTGGACCCGTTTTCGTTTCATGAACTTTCCATGGGACTAAGACGCAATATGGCCAAACAACACCTACTTGCCAATCAATAAAAGAAATGAAAAGGAGCAAGACAAGGTGACACAAAAAACAGAATAATAAAATCGACATAAATAACAATCTTTTGTTAGTCACACAATTAGTACTTCTTCTTAGGGTAATCCTCCAACCTAAGAATAACCTTTTCCAAAACAATGTTTTCCAATTCGGGTAACTTTACTATTATACTATTATCACCCAGCCCCACCCTCTAATTCACGTTACAAAAACCGGTTACCTCCGGTTTTCATAAACCACAAGAAAAAGCCACTTTTTAGTTTCTCCCTAACCAATTAACGAACAACACGTGTCTATGTTTCATACACACATTCCTCATCACTGTTCACACTATCCCTTCATTGGTATAGGTTCAGGTATAGGTACAGTGAACTGTGAAATTGTTTAATTTTTAACCTAAACAGATATATAAATTTAGTTAATATATTTTAAGAGACAGTTAGATTATACCCATTTAATTTAATAGTTTCTTTATTTTGTATATATAATAACATATTTGTATGTAGAGTAATTGTCTTTGTACTTATTTCATTTGATAATTTAACTATAAACAATATTTAAATTTATAAATATAATGTGGTGTTAGTGAAGTTCAGATTGAAAAAAGAGTGCATGGTCAATTAGTAAATTATTGACTGATTTGGTACAAAAGTGGACATATTTGAAAAATATTCTTTATTTATAAAATAAAATAATAAGGACAAACGATAACATTAAAAATAATAGCACTTGTCAAATTGCTCCAAGTTGCGTCTTGAATCTACAAACACTAATATAATAGAATAACCATTTTTATTTATTTGAATATATCTAAAATAAAATAAAACCAACAAACAAACAGAAATTTAGTTTTAGTAATAATATATAAATTGAATGAAATTTAGTATTATTGGTTTATTAACATTAAATTAATAATGAATTATAGGTTAAAAAAATATATTTAAAACTTGTATTTGATTGGTTCTGAAACGGTGGACCCTCTTTTTAGACGAGAAACCTCGGTTTCCGACCTCTTCTTCTGCGTGAGCCTGACTAAGAGGCTGTGCCAGTAAAAGATGCCTCACGCGGTATTGTTGGTCTTCGCTACAATACAAACTATTAAACATTTTTTTTTAATTTTTTTTTTCTTTTTATTAATACTTGTTTTCAATGTTTTACTTTACAAAGATCTTGTTCATTTCTGCTTCTTATCCTTATCGCGAAATTGAAACCGATTATCAAAATTTATACAAAAATACTGATACAGTGTAATATTGAAATATAAGATGCATAAATTATTGTCATTAGTAAGTGTGTATAAAATGTATTATATTTTAGACTATATTGTGTTATATTGATTTTTTTAATCAATTTTCTTAAAATTAATTAATTAATTACAGTGACATAATTGGTTTGGTATTAGTCTCACAATTTTATTTGTTCTTTTTCAATGAAAGTAAATATTAGAATATATAGAAATTCTGTAAATTTACACGTACACAAATTAATTAAAAGTTTTGCATTAAAGGACTTTTTAATATTCAACTTTAGAAAAATTTACTTTTGCACAAATGGTGAATTTATAATATTATATAAATATTAAATCTAAGTCTTTTAATTTGTTTTACTAAAATTATATTTTATTGAATACTAATAGATGTGAATATTAAAATAAAAATAAAAATATTAAAAGGTATTTAAAATTAATTCTATTCATTCTCACAGTTAAATTTGTTGAAGAAACACGTGAATGTGAGTAACCCAGTTTATCCTTAAAAACAAAAACAAAAACCAACAAAATCTTTTGTGTGTATGATATAAAAAATATTTTTTTTAAGATAACCGTCCAATGATTTATTAATAAAATATTTTATAAAATACATATTAGATTATTAAAATTTGAATATATTTTCAGTTTAAAAAATTTATTTGCTTTAGAAATAACATGTAATTATGTTTATCCATATTTTTTAAAGTAATAGTCTTTATTATGTTATGAGGTTATGACTTATGTGGTTATCTTTAACATATTTAATTTCTTTTAAAAAGTTATTATATATAATTATGCATATAGAATAGTAATAAATTATTTATTTAAAATTTCATTTTTAAGGTTTTAGCATATGAAATAATAAAAAAAGTATGATAAAAATGCTTCTAATGATTGATTCTTAAACTTTAAAACAATATTAATTACTTTATCATAAATAAAATAATTATAAAAATATATAAATTTATTATAATTTTATTTTTATTAATTAAATTAATTATTTTATTAAGAGTATCTTAATGAGTTATCTTAGTTGAGATGAAGTTAAATAATTTATTTTATCATATAAAAACCGTTAACGACCTTTTTTAAACCAAACAATTTATTACAAGAAAGAGGAGTAAATAAAGATATTAAAAGTAGGCAGTGATTTCTATTTGGAAAAAAATTGAAATTAAGTTTTAATAATTATAAAATTATAAATATTGTTGTTCCTGAAAAATTAATGCAGGTCAAATTTTAAAATATGTATTATAGTTGGAATATAACTCTATGAACTTTTTGTTTTATATATAATCAAATTATTCAACTAATATATTCTTTGTATAATATATTATATTACAATAAATTTGAAATTTAAATATAATAAATAAATAATTAAAATACTTTTCTCTTCGTTTTAAAATGTTAGATGTGATGTGCTTCGACAAATTCTAAATTCTAATATGTGAAAGTTAATTGATTTTGTGTTTTACATCTGCTTTGTCTCTAAGTACAAATTTATTTAAAATAATGTGCTTTTATTTTTTTATTTCTATTATATGAAATATTTGTTCCCACATTAACAAATATTGTGATTTTTTAATATTTATTTTCTAATATCATCTTAAATTTTTTAATTAAAGTCACTAATATTATATTATAAGAAATATGTTGTTAATAATATGATCACAAAACCATTTATTATAAGATTCTATTGATAAATATAAAATTATCTTAACAATTTATTATAAACATTAATAACCTTTAGATTTTATTGATAAATATAACATCATCTTAACAATCATTCAATAAACAATATCAATAATAAAATTTCATTAATAAATATAAAATATAGATATTTTTAATGGTCCTCTAATTAATGTTATCAAATGTAAGATTTTATTGACAAATATAATCATCTTAAGAATCTCATATCTTACCGACCTTAAGATTTTATTCATAAATATAAGATTTTTTTTTAACAACTCTCCAATGAAAGATATCAACTATAAGAATTTATTGACAAATATAAGATTGTCTTAACTATCCCAAAATGAAATATGTTGGTCGTTCAAGTGATGTACTATACTCCTCTAGAAGCATATCGCTTAAGTGATGAGAAAAATACTTAAAAGATATAGGTAGTGGATCAATTGTTGTTTTGAACACTTAAGCGTGATAGAGGTGGTATACATGTGTCCAAAATGTGTGTTAATGTGTGACCCGTGTATTGGGAGCTCAAGCACTAGTTTAATGCTTAAGCTATGATAGCGAAGGAGTTTCTGGAACTTGATGTATTTCTTCCAACAAGTGGATATTACTGAAATGTTGGGTATAATACTCAAGCGATGAAGTCGTTGTTAAAGCGGGGAGATATATGAGAGGTTGTTACTCACATGATGGTGGAATGTAATTTGATTTTATCTTTAGTTAATGTGAGAACTCCAATGCACCTCATGACGTTAATGACTAAGCATTTCTAACGTGAGAATATATATTTATGGGTAGTCTAATAACGATTTACACAATAAACCAAACAAATCTCACTAGGATAGGCTCTAATACCATATTAGAAAATGAATTTTAAGTCTAATTCAACCTTTCAAAATAAATTTGTAAGGTGAGATTTTTACCCACTTATATACTTTAATTCGGTCTTATCTTTAGTCGATATGAGATCTCCAATAATATGCATTGCATGTGTCATTTTTGGGTAGCCCTTTATGGGTGATGGATTCTCTTGGATCATTTATATACATGTATATGTATTTGATATATATGTATACAAGGTTGGCCCCTGGATGAGTATATTGGGAGGTTGCATGGCCTTGAAGGGGTGATGTAGTGATACCCATGGTGGTATCAAGCCTTGGATGATGGTGGTCAATTTGAAACTCACAATAAGAGATATCTCAACTTCATTGTTGTGTAGTCGTGTAGACAAGATTTAAGGTAGTGAGAAGTTGAGAGGAGTTCTATATTTTACTTGATAGTAGATGTTTCATGCCACTATCACATCAAAACATAAGTTGAGTGATGATCCATAAAATATCAAGTGTTAGTCTTTTGTGAAACTTTTTTGAAAGATATCTCATATTTAGTTATATCATGATGTGTGACTAAATATGTCATCAAATTCATATACATAATCTTGATATAAACATGATGATGTTTGTAAGTTTATTGTGTGTAACTTGTTACGATATACAGGAATAAATTCTATTGCAGGTAGTCATTATGAAAACAAACCAATTTCTAGAGGACTAACATATCAATTTATAAATGACTAAATAATTTTTTTTACGTCTTAAAGTTGTGTATACTATAATTAAAGACTTTTATATCCATATTATATGTTATACTTATATAATAGATTATATTATACATAATGATAGCTTTGTCTTACTAACATGATATCATAATATTAGTTTTAAGGTGTTATGAAAAAGTTTAAGAGGTTAAATCATAAAAATAATTTTTTTTTCAAATTTTATAAAGTGAAATTTAAAATAAAAAATATTATAACGAGTTCTACAAAATATTTATATTAAAATAAAGTTCTTACAAAACAATTGTAACATCCTCAATTTTCTATACTCCAAATACTCACAATATTTTATTACAAAAATATTATACTTATATAAAGAATCTAAAATGTATATACTCTAAAACAACTCAAATAATAAATACATAAATCACTATTAATACCCCAACTCCTCAATATTTAGCTCCATTACCGGTAGTCTTTGCTCCCGTGTAAGACACAACCATAACAGGTTTTTAAAAGAATTAGAACATCCACAAACAGGATAAGCTAGTAGTTTTAAAACTTTCAACAAATTTTTTAAATAAAACAAATTTCATTCACAAAAATACAAATCATTATACATCATCCATTATCTAAAATCATCATTCGCACAGTCAAGTGTCTACCATTATCTCAATTTCCACATCATTCATTCCAGAAAATCTATTAACATCAACGTATGGACACTTGACTCTACTTCTGGAAGACTCGTGTATTGAAATTAGCATCCAAATATTTGCACTTATCATAGTACTCATTATGAATCCACACAGTTATGCATATAATTATATCAATATCTCATCATCTCACATCACAGGGTAAATCCATATGATCTGCTCTGATCAATTTTTTCAAACCTGACTCAATCATACGAACCTCCTTCGACTCTCACTAACAGAATAACTCTATTTATGTGATTTCATTATATCAGTAGAGTCAGAATCGTCTCATTCACAAACACTCACAAATGAATACGCCATAATAACAATCTCGACATGGTATTTCCTTTGCTGAAAATACTATGTCTTGATTACACTCGCATCATTTCATACTTCATGTAACACATTAATACACCATTCAATAACATCACATTTGAACTTTCTTAAACAATTCAAAATATTACAAAATTCACTTAAACACATAACTAATTATATTTAATCATTTTTTAAATAAAATTTAAAATTTTTACTTAAAAATAATAAACAATAATACACTAGGCTCTCAAAAGCGAAAATAATAAATAAGTTTTTTTTTACTCTAGCTTAAGCGAAAATTATCTCACTTAAGTGAAAATCTTCTTGCTTAAGCGAGATTGAGCCTAAGAACACTCCAAAATTTATCTCATTTTCGCTTGAGTGAAATTCCCTCTCACTTTGGCAAAAATGGGTCCCGCTTGAGCAAAAATAAGTTTGGAACTCATTGTCTGAAGCTAGCTTAAGGGAGGAGGTCTTACTTAAGCGAAAAATATCTTGATTGAGCAAGATATGCATAAAAACTTGCATAAAACCTGGTTTAAACATTTTCTCACAACAATTTTTACATTTCAAATGCATTATAATACACCTCAAATGATTCATACAACCATACTAATATTACAACCTGAAACAAAATATATTCAATCACTCATTCACAACAAAATCAACCTATGGAATACCAAATACACATAATCAACCAGTTTAAGGTTTAATTTGAATCCAAATACTACTTTTACTCAAAATCAAACATCCTTGCAAGAAGATTGAGACTCGTGAGCACATTACCCCCATATTCAAATCCCCTAACTTGGGATTCTATTGAAAATAAAACTAGCTTCACTTTCATGACTTTGACCGATTGTGCTCATAAAGAGCTCTAATCCTACACAATCCAAAGGTAGTTTAATCTGCACCACAGAGTCTTGATCAACAATTCAAACATATCAATAGGACTCTAAACTAACATGAACTAATCATGAAGCTCTAAATGTCACATGCAAAGTCAATACCAAAGATAATCTAACAAGTTTAAAATTGACTCAAAGGAAGAATAAGTAGAAATAAATTTACTCTATCTAAAACTATGATCGAACAACTTCCTTTAAATGAAACCTTACCATCTGATTTTTCTAATTATATATTTATCACTTTAATAATAAAATATTCAAATATCATTTAAAATATATCACTTATATTCTATATTTTTTACAATATACAATAAAATCCTAAAGTATTACACTTGCAAGAGCTCTCGCTATATTTCCAAAAATAAAACTAACCAAACCAGTTATAATTGGTATAGTAAATGACAAGGGTTTAACATGCATAAACAACACTACTATGATGTTTTCGCGATAGTGTAGAAAGCGGAATATGAATACTTTTGGAATGCATAATATAAAAACAACCATTTAATAATTACATATTAATATTGTAATAAACATTTTTTACATTAAAATAAAATTATGAATAAAATTTTATTTAATAAAGAATGTGAAAACATAATTATTCATAGAAAGAATGAAAAGAAAGATATAAATAAAAAATGTGAGAGAATTGAATAATGGTAAGTAGAGTTAGGTTTTGGTTGGATACGTGTACGAGGTTTAAGCATAGGGAGACGTGGAGGTTTCTTCTCCATTCATGGAAAGCCATTTTTCAATATCTTATGAACTCGTTTTGTCAAACTTTTCCATTTTTGGATTATTTTACTTCAAATTATTCCTATTATTTTATTCTCCTTTTCCACTTTAATATGCATGTAGGCCATTTCCTTACATTTTTTACTCCATTAATTTATTCCTTTACGTAACCCAATTATTGCATTAAGAATCATATTGTTTATGTGCTTTCCATTGTCACTTATATATAATAATAATAATCATATTTGATTCATTGAATAATAATAATAATAATATTGATATTAATATTATTTGATTGATTGATTTCCGTTTGTGTGTGGCTTGTGCCGTGCAAAGAGGAGAAGAAGATAAGGCCCAGTCAGTGTCAACCTTCCAACTAAGGGTGCGTTTTGTTCACCAAAACAAAAAAATTGAAGAAGGAGAAAATTAACTTTTATAATTTTTATTTTTAACCAAATTTTTATATCCTTAATAGAAACTAATTTTAAAAACTAAAAATAATTAATTGCTATAGTGATTAAATTAGAAATTATTTTAGAGATTAAAAAAATTTAGTTTCTAAATTAATTTCTATTATTGTTAAATGATTTTTAAATTGGTATCTAATTAGCAACCAAGGTTTTAACTATCAATTATTTAGATTCTAAATTTGATAGCACAAACTTTGGTTGCTAATTAGATATCAATTTATAAACTATTTAACAATAATAGAAACTAATTTAGAAATTAAAAATTTTTTTAGTCTCTAAAATGATTTCTACTTTAGTGACTATAGCAACTAATTAGAGTAGTGATAAAATTTGATATTATTATTCTAGATTAAAAATAAAAAGCATTTCACAATATATAATTAATTAAATTTATTTTATAGATAGATTTTATAAGATTAATTATTAAAAATAAAAATATTTTATAGTATATAATTGATGTAAGTCTTGTTTTATAAAAATAAAACGATTTACTAACATTGAAATAGATTTAAAACTTAATTTTTTAAAATATTATTATCATCCAACCATGGACACTATTCTAAATAATTTTCTAAATTGTTTTACTCTGCACGTCACAACTAAGCAGATGAGCTTCATAAATATCATTATTTGCACCAACCTAACAAACTACATGCAAGTTGCTACCTCTTTAAATGTTATTTTTATTATATCCATCAATAGAGTGGTACAATAAAAAAAATCAAAATTGTGAGACAGAATGAATATATTTCAAGATTTAAAAATAGAGTTTCACAAAACTAATTTATTATTATTTATAATAAATATACAAAGTATAAGATAACATTTTATTTTATTAGAAAACGGCGTGTTCGAATTCATTCTGACTTTTAGATTTTGAGTTTCTAAAACTAAAACTACATTTTAGTTTTATGTTCTAACCTTTGTGATTAATTTTGTGTTAATTAGTGAATAATCACAATAGTTATATGCCACTAATCATGATCAACTTGAAACAAGGAGGGTAATACTATAATGAGCAATGTATAATATAAGGTGAAAAAATAAAATATTTATAATAATTTATGTGAGCTGACATCACTAATGACATCAATGGTTGATTAAATTTAAGGGTTAATGAAAATGGTAACATTAATTGATTAATGGGGAAAGGAACAGTGTGGGACTCTTTTGCAATAAATAAAGAAATTTAATGATTTGTCTTTGCATTTTAGAACCTAAAGTTGCAACAACTTTTTTTTTAATTTTAAATTTGACCCAAAGATGTTTGGCTAACATTTATAAGTTAGTGGTCACTTATAATTTCTTCAACTTGCATACATTGAACATTAAAAGTCAATTATAAGTTAAATTGGATTAGAAAAAACATTTTTATCAATAAAAAATAAATTAAATAAAAATGGATCGTACAAAAGAAAGTCTAAGTTAAAACTCACATATCATAGAAAAAAAAACAAAGTAATGTGTGTAAACAAGATTTTAGGACTTATATAACCTTATGCCATTGATTTATTAGGTAAAACGTGTGCCTTTTACATTCACGTGTTAAAAGTGAAAAACAAAAAAATTGATAAAAGCAATATTAGAGATATCAAGCACATTTATCACGAACCTTATACAAAAAATTGAGAAAATACTGTGTTTTTTTAAGTGAGTTATTTTTCCTTTTGATAAAAAAGTATATTTTATATATAAATGAAGTATTTAAAATATTCCAATCCATTTGCAAAATATACATTCTACTTTATGTCTATAAAAGTTATAAAATTATGAAGATTATGAGTGTTTAGTTTCTATTATAAAAATTTGATTTTTAAAGTTGTTTTTATTATTATTAAATGATTTTTAAATTAATATCTAATTAGTTATTCAGGTTTTAATTACCCATTATTTAGATTCTAAATTTGATAGAAAAAATCTTAGTCGTTAATTACATATCAGTTTAGAAATCATTTAATCATAGTAAAAACTAAATTAAAAACCAAAAAAAAATTTAGTACCTAAAAAGTCTCTAATTTGATTCGTATAATAATTAATTATTATTATTTTATCTAAAATTGATTTTTATTTTATGATTTTGGTGAGATTTTACGTATTATAATCTAATTCATTAACAATTTGTTGATAAAATTTGAAAACAATGGAGTTTTATGCACTGAGAAAAAGGATTTGATGTATCAAAATTTCCCAAATGTTCAATGAATGAATGATGACATGGTGGTGTGGTGTGAGGATTGAGTGGTGAATAATAATAAATGCTTACAACTATTTATAAAGATTGGTGACGCCATCAGAATATTTTGATTTTCGATGAAGCAAATTCACTTAAAAAAGGTTCGAAGATGTGATCTTCAAAAATGTTAAGATCAAAACACTTCACTGCTTTGAAAACGCATTTTTTGTAATAATAATTTCTTTATTGCCTAATAATTAGTGCTAGGGCCATTGTTCACAAGTATCCAAGTTTGACACAATCACAACTTTGGAGATTTTAAGTTTACACAAATATCATAATAAAAAAATATTATAATCTTATTCATATTTGGAGACACCAATATTAAATATTCATCCACCAAAGACAACTCTTTCATTTTCATTTTTTTAATATGTGGATCCTAAGAAATCTCACGACCACCTTAACACCTGTATCATGTATCATGCTCAATATAATAACCAAATCTAATTACTTATTTAACTATAAATAAGTTTTATCTTTTAGTTTCTATTTTTAAGTTTATCTACTCTAGTTTTTATGGCATATTCTTGATTTATTTCAATCTTTGTCGTTTATATATGCAACAGATTATTTATATGTATTATATTAAAAGATATTTTTTTAAAATTAAATATGATTTTATTTTCTATTATAACACGAAATTGATTTTCGGTCCAAATTTTAGATTA
>Ga0123342_1000623_pt1 | contig 56859 bp, 24 predicted proteins | sample Turbeawhitnodule_FD_89960 | JGI IMG/M metagenome (GOLD analysis project Ga0123342, IMG submission 89960) | Root nodule microbial communities of legume samples collected from Mexico - Turtle bean Mexico white nodule | ecosystem: Host-associated > Plants > Roots > Nodule | place: Mexico: Nepantla...
GCCACCCCCCCCAAAAAAAAAAAAAAAAAAAACAAAGAGGGAAGAGATTTTTTTTTTTTCCCCCGGGAGTTCCCCTCCCCCCCCCCCCCCCCCCCACCTTTTGATTATGGTGCCGAAGAAGCTCGACGAAGATCAACCTAATGTGACCCCTGATTCTTCTAGGACGGTTAATTCTAAGTCAGACCTTGACAATTCATTGATATTGTGTCAGGTAATGTTGATATGTTACTATTTTCTCAATTTTTATAATTTCAGTTTAATATTTATTTTATATATTTTTCTCGCAGGAAATGTTCTTGGAATTATTTACATCGAGGGATAAAATGGAGCAGCAGTTATTGGAGATATCAAATACTGTATATGGCATGCTGACAACGAAATAGACTCTACATCAAATCAAAGTATGAAGCCTAATTTCAGGATTCTAATTTTTAACCATTTTCTTTTCTTACTCTCAGAGTGTAGGGTTTAGATATTGTACAGCGTTAACAATCAATGGTGAAGTAAAATCCTATTTCCAACCACAAATAGAAGACTCATCTGAATCTCACCCACAGTAAGCTGCAAATTGTTGATATTTTCCCCTGGCCTTTTACAGTACAGTCAGTTAGGTTATTTACGCTTCAGGGTTCTCTAGGTCATCGGTAGGACTGTTATTTCAAATGACAGTTTTTTAGTTTTGTTCAGTAAATTAAGCTCCTCTTGGTAGTTCTTCTGCTAGGCTTTTATATAACTTTTTTGGCTCGAGTGAGTCATGAGAACATGTACTTAAACCTTATTTGAGGATAAGTTGCTATATGTAGAATTTCTGCAGTATAGTTCATCTGATATCGTGGACTATGTTATATAGCTGCCTCTCCCTCTCCTGTTTTTTTCGTAACAATTCAGCTGTTCTGTTAGTGTCTTTTTCTTTATTTGGACACAATGCAGCTGGTGGTAATTAATCCCTAACAATCTCGAAGCTGTTTAATGTTTTTACTGTTAAAATTAACAAATAATATACGAATTACCAGTGTAAGTTTTTAGAAAGTATTTCATAAGAAATTAACATTGTTTTCTAAAATTCCCACAATAAATTTATATGCTTGTACCAGTGTAAGTCTGTTAAACTTCTTAAAATAATTAAACTTTAGAATATTACCTTCATTAAATTGAAAGATGTGATATAAATAAGGATTTTGTTTGGATTATGGATACAGGTTTTTCTAAGAAGAAATAAGTTTCAAGGAGTGCAGTGATGGGATGTGATCTATTTCTCAACTGATTTGTTGAACTATTCACCCATTTTTTTATTTTAGGAGAGCAATGCATTTTATTTTACTACAGACCTACAAGCCATAAGTTTAAGCTGCTATATTAATATTTGAGCTTAGAATGATATAATAAATATATATAAAATTATCTTAATTTTAATTTCGAAAGTTTAATTTGCTGTCTTGAGGTTTGAGGTTAGAATCCTGGAGTATATAAAAATGTATTTTTTCGTTATAAGAATATCTATATATATAATTTTAAGCTTAATTAAATTTATAATATTTGATTTAAAAACCTAACTATTCTAAATTTTAATAATTCACTGTATTTAATAATAATTTAACTAATGAATATACTTGATCTACTAAAATATATCTCTCACTCCAAAAGGGGTTTTTCGTTTCTGAAATTTCATTTTATCCTTTTAAAATTGTATTTCAGAATAAAAAGTATGTATATTGGAATGTATAATCTGAAATACATATTGTGTATATTATATATTTTGTATTTCAGATTATACATTTTTTTTTGGATTTTTAAAAATATATTTATATTTTATTTTGAATTTATTTCAAACATAATTAATTTATTTTAAAGAGTATTTTTGAATTTTAAAATTAATAATTTATTTAATAGAAATATATTTTTTTAAATAAGAATAATATTCATCAAAAGTAAACATTAAGGAATGATGAATATAACCCGTGGATATCTAGTGTAATCCTCACTCAGGACATTTCAGGCTAATTGTAATACACTCAGACGCACTGTGAGTTTCATCTCATGCTACTGTACCATCTCACGCTATTGTACGCATATGTCCATAGTCGATCATATGTTGCATAATATCAGTGATCCTCTTGAATATGTAGTCGAGATGTAATAGTGCGTACAATTGAGATTTATCTGCCTGAGAAAGTTTGTAGGGATGTGACATTGATTTTGATGAGTGCATGTATGTGAAGTCAATGTCACATTAATAACAAGATGGTTGACAAAGTGCAACCATCGATTATCAATGATAATAAATACACCTCATTCAACATGTTGAGGAGGTCGATGAATAATTTGCCTATACCTAAACTAATGCAACATATGACAATTGATCTCGACCATAGTTATCATCTCAAAGATCAACTAGGTCAATGATAATTTTAAGAAGTCCAAAGTATCACAACATTAATAAAATCATTGATTTGCATGTGATAAGACCAACTATACATATATAGTATTTGACAAAATAATGACATACCCAAAAGAATACATTTCAAATTGTATATATAATTTAGAATGTATTTCCAAACTGTGAGTATTGAAATGTATTTTCGAATTTGAAAACTAAATTATACAAAACCGTTGAGAATAAAAATATATCGTAAATATATCTGTCATGGTGCAGAGTTTATTTTTTATGTCCACAAATAACTTTTCAAACCTATTTCATGTTTTTCAAACAACCAAATAGTTTTTGTTTAATAACTTAATTATGCTCTGGTCTCACTGTTTGTTACTCACGTGTACAGCAAAATAAAAATAGAAACAGAAATTCGAGCGATATTTCCAAATTCAAAATAATTTTTGAATTCTATAATATCAAATATATTTAATAGGGACAAAATGATTTTTTCACCTTAGTTATGTTACTGGGTGTCAGGAGAAGCTAAGGTGCATGAAGAAACAACATTATTTGAAACAACATTATTCTCTATCAATTTTTTTGCTGTTGATTTGATTAAGAATCTTGTTCTTGATGATTCTTCTACAAGAACATGTTTATATTTATATTCACTGTTCTCTTTTCCTAACCTGTTTATATTACTTATCCATTCTCACATTCTGTCATGGTGCAGACTTTATTTTTTATGTCCACAAATAACTTTTCAAACCTATTTCATGTTTTTCAAACCACCAAATAGTTTTTGTTTAATAACTTAATTATGCTCTGGTCTCACTGTTTGTTACTCACTCAAGTGTACAGCAAAATAAAAATAGAAACAGAAATTCCCATCATCACATTTAGGATATTTAATTCGTAAATAGGTCAAGTTGCAGAGAATAACTAAAAAAAGTTGTTTATGTCATCACTTTGTTTGAAATTTCGAGATAATGAGAGTGAGTGAACAAATCAACAAACATTGTCTCTGACAAAAGCTTTCATTCTCTAATTTTAACATTTGTTTTAGTTGATTCAGTCACACATGTGATCCATTTGCTTTATACATTTCCCTTTCAACTTCATCTCATCTTACACAAAACACTTCTGTAATGGCTGTTGACTGCACTGTTTTCACCAATTCAAGTAAAATAATAGTATCAAATTTTTTAGTGTTATACCTCTCCAACAATCCATAAAATATCACACACACTTTGTTTTAAATAAAAACTTTCATAGCAGATATCATTATCCAACTTCAAGTTATATTAACACATTAAGTAATAACAATCATTTGTCATCACATAAAGAAATATTATTAAATAAAAAACTAAAATATGGGAGGACTAGATCAAAACCAACCTATATGTTAATAAAAACGATACATAGCATTTATTCATATGGTAGCCTATTATACTAATGAAATTTTTTTCTATAAATTATCCTAAATTAGCCAACTTATCAGTACACATATTTTTCATATTACATCCAATATGAAAAATATGAGTAAACCTAAATCTGATTTTCTTCACACAATTATTCTCACAAAATATTATAGATACATATATCATGGATGTCTTGCCTCTCTTTGGAAAAGATAAATTAGAGATGTAATATTAACAAGTTATGATTAAATTCATATAAAATTATAGCAACACTTCTGATTTAAAACGCTAAGGCAATAATAAGTGTTTGTTGATTTTTTTCTGTTGTTGAATTTTATTCCTTTTAGTCAAACCCACATTTAGATTCATAATTTTTAAAAGCAAAAAATTGCAACATTACTTTTAATTTAAAACTTTAAAATAATACTTTATGATTTTTTTTATATATATTGTTAAACATTTTTGCTTCTAGTAAAGGTATGACTAAATTTACATTTAGATTAAAAAAATGTAACACATTTTCAATACTGAAGTCTGAGCACTCAAAACTGAGTGTTGTTTTTGTTTAACACGTTGTTGTGTATTATTTGTTCGATTATTCCGTTGTGTTACAATCGTGGGGTTCCATGTTTCCTATCTCTGAGGTCATCCCAGAATAAGATTTATCAGTGGATAAATAAGAATTATAATAATAATAATAATAATCTATAGAGAGAACAAAATATATCAGCTAAATTAAATTATGAAATAAAATTAATATCTTAAAATAAATAAATGAAATAAAGTTGTAAAAAAGAGTCACAAATTCATCACTAATTTACCTAAATTTGATAAGATTTAACTGAGATGATTTGAAAAATATAACATCATATTTTTCAAAGATGAATTTTTCATGCACTTTGTTATGATAGGAGTAGAGAAAACAAACATCTCTTCTTACTTCTCCTATTATCATGCTTATTTTATATATATATGAAATCGAAATTAAATAGCTGCCGAAAACATAATAAATTTCAATAAAAAGTCTATTATTCATTTTAAGATTTATTAATACTGTTTTATTAATTTAATATTCTTTGCGACTGTGCCAGTAGTTACATTACAGTGATGAGCGAAACACACACAAGTTTAAAAAATTATTTTTGATGAAAATAAAATTGAGAAATGGTTAGAGTACTAGAAATATTTTGATAATAATTTGGTTCATTCTAGCTCATGAGATTAGTCAGAATACGTTGAAGAGAAAAGTAAAGCTAACGTGTGAAAGTCAGAATCAATCAATTTAGTTTGAAAATAGAGTTATACCAATATAAAATGGAGATAGAAGGAAATACCCTTTATAATATTGTTATGTTTAATAGGTTTCGCAAATTCTCTCACAAGGAATAAATACTAAGGTTTTGTAAGGTGCCATTCGACAACATGATTATAATTTTATACAAAATATAAAAATTGTTTGAAATGAGAATATTATAAAATTAACTTTAAGCCTAAAACAATTTTATAAATCGATTTAGGAGATTGAGATTTGTATCCACATATATACAATGAATTATACAATGAATTGTTCTCATTTTAACTAATATAGTTTATGTATGATCTCCATTAAAAAACACTAATTAAATATATCCTAAATTAATAACGGAGATGTTAGTGACAAAAGAATCACTATGAATTTAAATGTAAACAATAAATAATAACATGAAATAAGAATAACAATAACATCCTTTAAAGTTCTCAACTAAGATTTGGTTTGTTTGGTACATGTTATTCATTGATTAAGTTATATTAAATCCGAAGAAAATTGTGCTATAAACAGCTTAATAATAATAATAATAATTACTATTATTATGTACAAATTCTTTGATCAAAGGATATGATTTAAATATCTGTTCATTTTTTTTTTCTCTTCTCAGTCAACTCTTTGTACTTTGTAGACTTCTTGAGAACTTATTTCCGCAGCCAGTGTTTCTTCCAAATCAAATTTTGAGCATGTTTTCCATTCTGAATAAAACCAGTGATAGTGACTAAAATATTACCATATTCTTATTTTTTTGGAAACATTTGCAGAAAATGAGGCACTTAAAAAGCAAATACTCCTTCTCGGAAGAGTATGCTTCTAGAGTTCCAAAAATTAAATGTTTAACAACTGTATATAAGCAGATAAAGAGTAACTGAAAGAAAAAGTAGTAAAATATATTTGGTATTATTGAATGAAGACAACTTTTATAAAGTTTAAAATAAAAAAAGGTATATGGTTTATTTATTTGACAAGTTGGGCAGATGTCTGCGGATATAATTCTGGGAAGGCATCATCATATATTAATAATCTCACAAAACAAGACAAGTTGTTCCTCAATTCTTCAACCCATTCAATTCAAACTTCAAAGCAAAACACCCATTTTTATTACACAAACCTTCTTCTTCCCTTAATTTTCTTTCCATTTCCCCTCCTCAAATCAAATCACCATGCCCAAGAACACGCTCACACTTGTAACTCATACCCACCACCACCCCACCTGAAAAACACAACCTTTCCTTTCTGTTCCAAACTTAACACACTTGCATAACTGTTAACTACTTCAAAGGTTTGTTTTTTGGGTGACCCGACAGACAACAATGGCGGCACAATCGACTTCGAGTTCGACAAACGTGACGGTGAAGGCGGCGTGGGTTCTGCCGCACCGGACGCAGAACCTCCGGGAGGTGTACGAGGTGGGGAGGAAGCTGGGGCAGGGGCAGTTCGGGACGACGTTCCTGTGCACGCGCCGCGTGGGTAGGGGGCAGTTCGCGTGCAAGTCGATTCCGAAGCGGAAGCTTCTGTGCAAGGAGGACTACGAGGACGTGTGGCGGGAGATTCAGATAATGCACCACTTGTCAGAGCACGCTCACGTGGTTCGCATCGAGGGCGTCTACGAGGACTCCTCCGCCGTGCACCTCGTCATGGAGCTCTGCGAGGGCGGCGAGCTCTTCGACCGGATCGTCCAGAAGGGCCACTACAGTGAGAGACAGGCGGCGAGGTTGATAAAGACCATTTTTGAGGTTGTGGAGGCTTGTCACTCGCTTGGAGTCATGCATAGGGACCTCAAGCCTGAGAATTTTCTCTTTGACACGGTTGATGAGGATGCCAAGCTTAAAGCTACCGATTTCGGGTTGTCCGTTTTTTACAAGCCTGGTGGGTTGTGGTTTGAAATTAGAGTGTGTGCTTGTTGTTACAATCTTCAATTTGGTTACTTTGGTGATGTGATGTGAAAGTGTGGGTGCTTTCTTTCCTTTTTTTTAGCTTTTTGGTTTCTAAATTTGGGAAGTGGGTCGGGGAGATTGTTGATCTGTTTGGAGGTGGATGGATAGATGCATGGATTCCTTATTCCAAGTTATCTCTTGTGTTGGGTCTTTAATGTTCTGTGTCTATGGAAAAGCATCTGTAAGAAAATGTCTTTAGAAATTAGTTTCTAACTCTATCTCAGAGATATCCAGAGTTCACCTCCTAAAATCTGTCAACTTTTTTTCAGGTGGGAAGGTGTTTTGTTTTTGAATTTGGTGAGGAAGGGGTCTGGTTATATTCTTGGTTCGTTGGTTTTACTCCAAACTAGTGTGTGCGATCTTGACTCCACTTCTGTGCAAAAGCCCCAATCTTTAATTTGCTTACTCTAATGTATGAGAGTGTGGATGGTTTCTCGTCTTTGTTTAGTGTTTTGGTTTCTAAATTTAAGAAGCGGGGTGGGGATATTGTTGCTCTGATAGGAGGTGAATTGATGATTTCCTCATTCCTAGGTTATTTATCTCTTGGGTTGTTAATGTTCAGGGTTTGATCTTCATAGAGTATTTGTTATGAAAGGTTGGTCTTTTAAATGGGTTTTATTGAGAAATTAATATCTGGGTTCACTCGGAAAAAAAATTCACCGGTTTTATATTTTTAATGAAACTGGGTGATTATTTAAAAAACAATTTGGTGAGAAAGGGGTCTGGTTATATTGTAGGTATGATTGTGCCATTTTAATTGGTGACTGTGAAAGATGCCTTTTTAATTGATTATGATCTGGTGGTTGCTGATAGGATGAAATTAAAGAAGCTAAGGGTGTGGGGAATAGTTGTGGTTGCTTGTGGTCTGTGTTTGTTTTTGAAATGTAATCAATTTGAGATTAGAATATTGCCTTCTCCTTTTCAAGTGGTTTTCCATGGTGGAACCTTGAAGAATATAATCCATTGATGTCTTGTTTCATGTGGATATTCCTAGATTTTAGGTCCTCCTTTTTCGAGATGTCAATTAAATTGAATAATGGACCTCGTTGTGTGAGAAATCCCTGTGGGCACTGAAGAATGAACTGGATTAGTTTATCTGATCAGGTTTAAAATAGTTTAAAAAGGACAGTGGTCTCAAATGAAACAAGAGCAGTTACTAACATTTTGTTCCATTGTTTTTTTGGTGTCTTATTTACACATGATTTTTTTTTCTATAAGCTTCGACTACATGTGCCAATGTTCAAGTATGCTTTTACTGAAAAACTTGTAAAATAGTTGAAATCAGTATTATCTTTCTTAAATGAAGATTTATAGCTGCATCCTTTTGTTTGACAATTTACTCAGTTTTTTCCTTTCAAAAGTCTCCTTAACGTGTTGGGAAAAGGTTCACTTGTATCTACCTGTTTCATCTTTGTGCAAATTATGAATGAAGAAAAGTATCTGTCAGTAAAATATACTTAGTTTAAAATTTGAATAGAATTATGCAGTTTCATCTTACGGTTATAACTCATTTTTTGTGCCTTTTTCCATTGTTAGATATAAACTGGAAATGCTTTCATTCTGTGTATGGCCCTGCCTAACACAGTGAGATACTTTTCAGGTGAATCCTTTTCTGATGTTGTCGGGAGCCCATACTATGTTGCACCAGAGGTCTTGCGCAAGCACTATGGACCTGAATCAGATGTGTGGAGTGCAGGGGTTATTCTGTACATTTTATTAAGTGGGGTGCCACCATTTTGGGCTGGTAACTATTAGCTATTTATATGTTAAATTAATAGTTGGGGATCTTAGCATATTTGGGGTTTCTTCATTGATAATACTGATCTGCAATTTGTTACCTTCAGAAACTGAACAGGGGATCTTCAAACAGATTTTACTGGGAACACTTGATTTTCAATCTGAGCCTTGGCCTAGCATTTCAGACAGTGCCAAGGATCTAATTCGGAAAATACTTGATCAAAATCCAAAGACCAGGCTTACAGCACATGAAGTACTCCGTAAGTCGTTTAAACTTCTTGTTGAGCAAATAGCATTATTGAGTTTCCAACATTACTACATTAATTCTTAGAATGGCCTAAGAGCTGTAAGATGTCTTTCTGTGTCAGGCCACCCATGGATTGTTGATGACAGCAATGCACCAGATAAACCTCTGGATTCTGCAGTTTTATCACGCCTGAAACAGTTCTCTGCAATGAATAAACTGAAAAAGATGGCACTGCGGGTAAGGCCTTCTTTAGAACTTTTTGCTAAGGCTAGAGAGTTTGTGTTTGCCCAGATTACAAGATTTTAGATTTTTTATATTGGGAGGAAGAGATATAAAAGATAATGAAACAATTATTTGATTTTGACTAAGATGCTACAATGTATTGATGTTATTAAATTAGTTGATAATGTAAATATTTAAACTGACAGTGTATCAAAAAATAATAAATATCATTAAGGACTTTTACTTTGTTTTTAAAACAAGTAAATAAATAAACTCACTCTTGATCACCCCTACCCTCAAAGCAAGGCCAAGGGTATTCCATGGAAGGGAGCCGGAAAAAGCAACATGGTTGGAATCAAACAATTGCATTATGTCCCAATGGATTTCTCAACAGCTATCATTGATTAGATACACTTCATAGATGTGGTGGCTGCTTTTTACTTGTATATTGATTCTGGTTATACACGCCCTTTTGGATTCTGTTTCTTAATTTCAGTTCTCTGTTTGGACTTATGAATTATATATTGTTTTATTGAATATGGATCTCGAGGCAGCCTCATCCTTATTCTTACATGATTTTCATATCTATGAGCCTTAAAATTGGAAGACAAAGCTTGCAGAGGTTCAGTTCCGAAGGAACTTGAACCATTCTTTGCATGGAAGTTTTGGTTGCTTTGCTTCAAGTAGGGAATACCAAGGTTGGAAAGCTAATAGATATTGAAATTCCATCTTAAAAATTGTGATTTTTTTCCATAGTTGGTATGCTAAGTTTTCCATTAAATTAAGACAAATCAGTAAAAAGGAAATGCTATGCAATCTTAGCCTGAACTTCAGGGCACCATTATATTATCTGTAGTTCGTAAAACATCAGACTTCATAAAGACCTCCTGAGAATAGGAAGTCGAAAGTGATCCACTTTTTAGTCTTTCTGCATGCCATTGTAATACCACAACATTTATAATTTATCTTGCTTAATCCTAGGTTATTGCGGAGAGGCTATCTGAAGAAGAAATTGGTGGCCTGAAAGAGTTATTCAAGATGATTGACACTGACAACAGTGGATCCATAACGTTTGATGAGTTAAAAGATGGCTTGAAGCGAGTAGGATCTGAACTTATGGAGTCTGAAATCAAGGATCTTATGGATGCTGTAAGATTTTTTTATGAATGCTAATAACAGCAACATTTCTCAACACATGGCATGTTTGGATACAAGTTAGAAGTGGTTTTGAGAGCTTCTCTTCTAAACATAAAATATACTTTTTCTCCGTAGAAAAGCTATTCAAAGCTCTGAAAAACACTTTTAGTTTTGTATCCAAATAGACTCATACTGTAATTAAGTACATAGACCTAAATAGGATGGAAACTCACTGAGGATCACATGAATTTCATCAAACAGTAGCACTTTTTTTGTGTGAATATGTTGTTAATTTAGTCCATTATCATGCTGCTTTGCCTTTAATTTTGACATAAGATCTTATCACATGGCATGGAACAGGCAGATATTGATAAAAGTGGAACAATTGATTATGGAGAATTCATTGCGGCCACTGTTCATTTAAACAAGCTGGAGAGGGAAGAAAATCTGGTGTCAGCCTTCTCCTATTTTGACAAGGATGGTAGTGGTTACATAACCCTTGATGAGATACAACAAGCTTGTAAGGACTTTGGTTTAGACGATGTTCATATTGATGACATGATCAAGGAAATTGATCAAGATAATGTAAGTACTGTTCCATGTCTCTGTCGGTGGGAAGTTGTTTGTTGGGGGTATTAATGGAAGGTTTGTGGTGCAGGATGGGCAAATAGATTATGGGGAATTCACAGCCATGATGAGAAAGGGCAATGGAGGAATTGGAAGAAGAACTATGAGAAAAACACTGAATTTAAGAGATGCTTTTGGATTAGTAGACAATGCCTCCAATCAAGTTATTGAGGGCTACTCTAAGTAACTACTTGGGAGACAAAAATTCACAAAAAATAATTTACTTAGTTTCTACCTTGTTTGTAGCTTCTTGACCAAATTTTTCTTATCTATTAATAGACCCATCTTTTCTGGAAAAAAAATTCAAATTCATCTTGATCTGGATCTGGATGAGGATCATGAAAAGTTGAAATGGTTCATACAACCAATTGTAGCTCCTTATGTGAATAATTTTGAAAGATATATTGGTATTAGTAATTTTACTATTTTTGCTTTAATATTAGAATAAATAAATAATTAAGCGAAAATCTCTTTCTTTCTTGTAACTAATGACTATTCAAATACAATTTACATATACTATTAAAAAATAATTTAAAGACATGTTAGCAATATTTAATAATATTATCTTTTTTTTCCGTCACATAAATCCAATCCATTAGAAACTTCTAATTCTATTAGTTCATTTACTTTTTCTATATTCAAAGAATCTCACTTCTCTCTCCTTTCTTAACACATCCTCACTTTCCTATCTTTTCTTTGCTTCTCCAAAACCAAAAGAAATTGAAAGAAAAGAAAAAAAATGAAATTATACATGCATATGTGACTTCATGTGTAACCTATTTTTTACTTTCTCTAAATTCTCCAAGTCAAATAAAAGAAAACATATTATTTTAGTTTTATTTTTTCTATTTATTTCCCCTTTTTTTCTAACACCCCCCCTCTCTCTCTCACATAATCTTTCACTATTAATGAGCAACCTCAATTATGATTGATTCAAGAATCAAGATTAGAGTGTGGTAGTTGTTAGCATTGATTACTAAGATAATGAAAATGTTGAAAAGTGTGATGCCTTTTTCTCTACAAAATATCACGTCATTGGCCCATTACCCTAGGACCACTAAAACCCATTTTCTTCCTCATACTACTTTCTTATATTATACTTATAATCTACTTACTAAAATATTTTTCTCTATTATTTCAGTCAAAAACTCACTATTTTCCAAATACATTAAAAACATTTTAAATTCTAAATTATGTGTTAAGAATGGGTTTCGGAAGAAAAAAAATACATTATGAATTTATTAATTCTCAAACTTTCTTAGTATTATTTTAATAGTGGTATCGTAATTAAGTAATTCAAAATATTTTTTCAAATTATATTTCAGATTGAATAGTTTAAAATATTTTTGGATCATGTAATATATTTCAAAATTAAGTAATTTAAATTATATTTCAGATTTTAGATTTTATATTCTCTAATGTAATTTTAGATTGTATTATATAAATATTCCAGATTTTGTAACTGAAAACTATATTTTAAGTTGTAGAACTCAAAAGTCATATTCTAGATTCTATAATTTAGAATTATATTATGAAATATGAAATACTATGTCATGAAGATAATATATTTTTTAGTATAGGGATGAGAAAATAAAGTAGTTGGAAGGTATAAGAAGAAAATTTTCCATTAAAAACTTAAGAAAATTTATTATTTAGAAGATTTTTATTACTATTGTCTGAAATATATCTAAAATGTATTGGTAGTAAATGTTAAATTAAAAGTGTATTAAAACTGTTTTTTTAAAGGTTTTTAGTGGAAAAAAATGGTGATCTAGAGAAAATGAAGAAGAAACCTACATTTATGCTGCAAAGATAGAAACTCTCATGTTACTTACAAAGGAGTTTCTTCTGTTACTATAAACATAAATAATAACCCTTCCAATCATCTACAATGGAAGTTGGTCAATCTAAGCTTCATTAATCCCCTAGACGCTCATGGTTGAAGGACTGCATTTTGTGAATGTTCTATTGACTAAGGTTGGCCAATCTAAGCCTATGTGGTCCCCTAGACGCTTCATGTTGTGAGACTATACAGTCTCAGTCAGTAGCTAACTGGGTAGAAACTTCAAGGAAGTGATCCCCTCCTTAACAACTCCACATCCACACAATAGTCAACAGGAAAACCAGGGTTGAACTGGTACAACTATCTTTGCATTGATCGTCTAATGTCCTCATCTTCACAGAACAACCTAGTCCTTTGGTGTGTCAATGATGACTCCCTTCTCTTCCAAATACAAAAAAGTAATGTTTTACCTCATGACAGAATATAAAATAATAAAGAAAGACCCTATTGAATAGTTTGGTTCTACAACTTCCAACCCTGACTCCAAAAACTTGTATTGTATCTAAACAAATACAAATTCATATTTCAACGAATAATTGTATAATTTTCTATCATAGAATGCATACTTCTGTTAAATCTCTAAATTTAACCACAGGTAACTAGAACATATATACCAGCATATGTATGTGCTGCACAATTATTACTACTGTTAAGAAGTGCCAATCTTCCTATTTCAAAGAAAAAGATTCTAACAATAACAATCAATCGAGATATAAGTTGTCGGGTGTATAAAATAGTGAGGTCATTGTGGTTCCACAATTATTACTACTGGACAAATCTGGAGAGGAAATTACATGAAGGATATGCTCACCATTCAACTTATGAATGTGAAATCATACAAAAAAAAAACCTATGTTCAGGGAATATAATATGGCAAATTGGTTTCTCCCGTGCAAAATGAATAAAGAATTTGAACTGAGGCAAAGTGCATCATAATTCATAACAAGTTGGTTGAAGATAAAGTTCATCATAAAAAGTAAACTCACCAGAACAAACCATGTAGCCCACTCACCCTCACTAGTATTTGTTCTTGTCATGGACAAGAATTTTGCTATAGCTGAATCAATAAAAGGAGAGACACAACCATTTTCCAAAAGTGATTCATTTTCAAAGTGGTGTTCTAGGAATTGATAAATCAATAACAATAAAAGGAAAAACAAATATATATATATATATATATGATACTCTTTTTATGTGCTTCCAAGTATAGCTCATACTCCAAGTCGGGCGATGAATGTTTAGAATATGCAAAGAAAACATATGCTCCATGCAGATTCCAATAGTGCTCAAGTGTTTTAAAAAAGAATAAGTAATGATAAAGATAAATTCCACTAACTCTAAAACATTTTTTAATAAATCCATATTTAATATAGGAGAATGTAAATGAGGTCTTAGAACATTGGAGAAGCAAACTTATGATAGAGTGATAAATCATAAAACATTTAAACGACTATTTTATAATTTTGAAAATTAGATTAACCTGTTACTTTTGTATCTTTAGTTATTAATATTAATAAAGGAAAATTTATTTGTAATTACTTTTTATGTACACAAATTATGACTATTTTATCTTTTTATGTTTTGTATAACTATTTTTATTATTATTTTCTTTTAAATTCAATTAATTTTACTTCACTAACTTTACTATCTATACAATACTACCCACCATAAAAATATATAAACTAATAAAATTTATTTATTTTTATAATTGTTTTTTTATAAATTTTATAATTTTAAATAATAAATTGATATAAATATTTATTTTTTATGTATTATGTATGATTAAAAAAATTAAATATACATTGGTTACTACAAGAAAATCATTATATAGAATTTAGAAAAAAAAAATTAGTTATTATATTAATTAGATTAGATATTTTTTTTTAGAAACTAAAAAAATTATTAGTATTTAAATAATTTTATATTATTAATAAATAATTTTTAAATTGGTATTTAATTAGTTATCAAGGTTTTAACTACTAACTTTAGAATATAAATAATTGGTAGTTAAAATTAGTTAGATATCCGTTTAAAAATTATTTATCAATAATAGAAACTAATTTAGATAGTAATAATTTTTTTAGTCACTAAAATAGTATTTAATTTAGTCAATATAAAAACTAATTATTTTTTGTATAAAAATTATTTTTTATTTAATAACTTTATAGTAGTGAATATAATTATGGATGTGTTTCCATTATCTAAAATAATGGTGTTGGTAATTGTAAAGAGGTCACGAGAATTATAAAAATTAAAAAAGTTTAACAAAATAGAAAGTATATGAATATAAAATTATATATTTTAAAAAATAAATAATCTATGATTGACGTGTAATTTTTGTAATCTAATCTTATAATTTACAACTAAATGGCTTGAATCCAACAAATTCTCGTGTTATCTAGTTGTGAGATGTTTCTTTTTATATTAAAAGTTTTTTATTACTTTCAATTTATTTTAAAATTTTTTTTTTTAATTTTTTTTTTGTATTTTAGAAAGAATATTTCAAAATAAGATTTTATCGAAAAATTTATGAAGTATAGGAAGTTTAGTAGTCCTAACTTAATATGCTTCATTTAAATGAAGTCTCCACCAGTCCAAGCATATGAACTTGTGCTCAAATTTTTTGTTTCACTTAAAGAAAATGTAAAGGAGTTTTTTTAAAAGTACATGGTAAAATGTTATCAACATGTATTTTGTTGTAATTCATGATGTATTTTCAATAAATATTTTATTGATTAGTTCCTCAATTATTATTTAAAAAGGAAAAAATTCTTTCTATTAATATAACAAATTCCTTAATTAATATTCTAAGGACAGCTAAAATTATCCAAAAAATAAGTTTTAAATCCCAAACAATAAAGAAACAACATATTTTCACATTTATTTTGTTTATTAATTATGTATATCTTACAGTTTCAGGACAGAGAGTGAAAAAACTATACATCTTAAACGCCTTTAATATTATTCTTTAATTAAAGTTGAAGTTTCACCACATCATTCATAAAACAAAACTAACTGAATATTGAATATTGGAGTTAATTACGAAAATTCAAACTCTAATTTTAATTAAAAATGATATCAATTAAATATTGGTCTCTGATAATGATGATGAACATAACAGAGTAGCATGTGACAATGGTCAAAATTATAGTTTGTGAGTTGCATTAGCAGCAGAGGCCAGAGGAAACAAAATAAGCAATTCTGGGTCACTGTAACCTGGTTTTGCACGTGGTGATGGATGCAAATAAAATCTCCTCTCTTTAATAGCTTTATCTTCTTCTTCTGTGTTCAATTCAGGCATCACTGACTCTTCTTTCTTTTCATTTTCCATAATAGTCAACTGGGAAAACAAGGTTGAAGGGGTGGTGGGGCTTGGAAGAAGGCTTGAACTCCCTGATCCAGGGCTTGGAGGAAAGCTAGAACTTCTTGACTTGGAGGGTGACGAACATGCACCTGTTTTGAAATGTAAAATGGGTTTCACAATCTCAAGTTTTGGCTTCATGGATTTGCTTCTCTCTTGGAGTTTTGAGGTTGTCCTTTTCATAGTTGAAACCTTTGCTGCACTTGCTTCTGAGGGACCTGTTAAACGTTGTACTACTTCCCTGAATGCATCTGAGTTTGTCTGAACAAAGGTGGTTAGTGGTTTGCAATCTGATGCTGCACCATGGACTGTTGGCTTCTCCATTCTCATCACTATATTTCACAATCAGATTTACAGTCACTTAGCATATCATCATCACCTGCAATATTCATGATTCATGATTAACTTAAAGAAAGATTCATGTTTCCACTATGTTAAAATTAATTTTCTCAAAATTCATGATGATTTTTTATTAATCGAGAGAATAAAAAAAACTTTTACATTGACTCACATATGTCTCTTAAATCAAACTACTAAGTTTAAGAAAACTTGCATTTAACAGTGGAAATCAGATACAAAAACTGACAATTACCATTCATATGGTATGTTGTGATTAGTAGTTATTTCCTGAACCAAAATAAGAAAGAAAACCACTTCAGCAAAGAGTTCTATTTTGTGGGAAAATATGGTCAATGAAGAGGTTGCATATATATATATATATATATATATATATATATATATATATAAAGTATGATTTGAGATCCATGGAATGACATAATATAGTTGAGGGCTGTGAACATATGCAGACTTCAATAATTTGATGACTAATGATGACCCACATCTCCTTTCAGAATGAGAACATAAAATGTTTTCTGTCCTGTCCAAAGCATGTCAAATCAAATAATTCTGAGAATGGGATATGGTTAACAAGTTGAAGAAGATTTCTTATGAGCTGTGTCCACAAACACAGGACATGTAAGAGAAACTCCACAACGTATAAATGTCCCTCAATAATGTTCTAGGTGGAGGGTTGCCATTTATTGAACCAACCCGTTAAAAGCATGGTGAATTGTGTTTTTCTTATAATAGGATGTGGATGAGATTTTGCAGCTCAGAACACTTTATGCCTAACTGTCAATTACCTCGTTTACCTGTTACTCTTTGACTCTTAAGGTCTTAGAGTTCGACTTGCCTGTCTTTTTTTTTCCTCTCTTTGCTGTCTCATTTATTGACTGAAATTGATAACTCAAATTTAGCCAGGGAGCACACACTAACTTCTAACATTTTTTTTACCTCCAAACAGCACAAATAATGTTCTTTGTATGTTTTCTATTTGGTTCCAACTATTCCATAAAACTTCATAGTCCTATTCACTTAACTTTGAGCAAACACTAGAAATGATTGAAGCAAAACTCAACTTCATCAAAAAGAAAAAAACACACATAAGTGATTTACGTGTTTTTATGGTTCTTTAATTAAAATTGAAATTTCCGCATTATAAATATCCATATCAAAGGTCAACAACACAAGTTCTCGACATTAAATTCTAATTTTGATCAGAGAACACTGCCACAAGCATCAAAGAAGTTGCATGTAAGTTTTCTGATACGATTTCGATACTAGATTCTGAGGAATGAAATAGAAACTAACACAAACCAGCAATGAACACTAACATTAAGTCACTACTTTGTTTCTATTTTGTGGTATTCAAGGGAAACAAAGAACACTATTATCTATACAAATTCCCCCCACAATGTAAAGAATCACACCAATTGAAGCTCTTAAAAGTTATAACAATCAAGAAAGCTTTGATGAATCAAAGCCACATGACAAAACAGCACCTGTAAAACTTGAAGAAAGCCATAATGAAGAAACTAGGAAACTGAAAATAATAAGAAGATGGTGTAACCTACCTAAAAACGATGGTGCTGCGTTCTTGTATGTTAATATGCAAAGAAGAAAATAAGAAGAAAAGAAGGTGAGAAAGAAAGGAAAAGGAAGAGGAAGAATAAAAAGTGTGAAAGAGAGGGGAATTGGAAGTGAGTGTAGTTAAAGATTTCTGGCACAAAGGTTGGAAACCGGTTGGGACAGAGAATCTCTGACCTCAGAAAGTAGTCCTACCATTAGCATTGCCACATCAACTACCTGTTGTAAAGGGCAATCTACCCTATCACTTTCCTTCTAGTTACTGCCAAAAATGGATTCTCTTAACTCAAATTCAAAGAAAAAGCAATGTTTCTAAAGAGAGACACAACTTCACCATTTTTACCTTTTTTAAGATAACTGTCGTATACAAACCAATAACCACCATCTCTCTCCAACCATTTCTTTTGGCATCTTATCTGCCAAATTCTCCTTAAATAGGTTACAGCCTACCAAACCACAACTACGGTTAAATAAATTATGAAAGAAAAAATATAATTTCTTGCAGTGACTTCAAAATGCATCCTAAATTATGCAAATTTGTTTATAAATTTAATACCTGTATCCAAATTTATTAATTTTTATAAGATGGTTAAAACACAATTGGTAGCTTTAGTCTTGGTTGCGTGAAATGTGTATTTTGAAAAACATAATATTACAAATTAGATTGAATGATATTTTCAACACGTGAACACAACAACTAACATAAATATTAATTGGTGAAAAAAAAGTCAATATTTATTACATTGTTGAGTACCCTTTTGAAGATAGTCATTAATAGGTCATCAATCAGTAATATAATTAAGAGAATTTGGCACGAGTTTAAACTCAAAATCTTACAAGATTTTGGATTTTTCTTATTTATATGTTATTCAACTTTTATTTCTACACCAAGCAAGATTTTGATGCTTTCCTTTTCAAAAGTCATTAATAACCTTAGTGGTGTACTTCACTTCATCTAAATTTGGTGTTATCCATGAAATCAATCCCATGAAAAATTCTAGTAAGTAAAGGTGATCTTGTGTACACGTTTATAACTTTATTAATAAGTTTTATTTTTGGTTTTTATGATTTCATTTTAATTATAATAAATTGGTTCAATATGTATAATTTTTTTAATTTTGTATTTATTGACAATCTAACCTTTATTTACTTTTTTTTATATGATGTAGATACTTTTTTTATTGATTCTAGTTGCATTGGATGTTCCATTTTTAACGTTTCAATTTGAGACAGATTTATTAATTTTTTTTAATAAAAATTCATACATATTTTATTTTCGTTGTTTTATCTTAATTTTTGTAATTAAGCATATAAACCTAATTAAAATAAAAAATTAGGTGTATAGTTGATTACATAACTAATTTATTGACTAAATGAACTCTAATAACATGAAGTGTGATCATTTGTATAGTTTTTCATTCTTTATTGACTTTAACTCTCTTTTTCACTCAATTTTTGAATTACATTTTGCTTCTCTTTCATTTGTGTTCTTCATTATTCATCCATTGAAAACATTCTTAAGGTTAATTCACGGAATGAAGAACATATCATTTGAATTGAGTTTTGACTCCATCATTTAACATTCTAAGTTTGTCTCTTTAAATTCATATTTCTTTTTTATTATTATAGTTTGTGTTTTAAAATTTAAAAATCAAATTAGGAATAAATTGAATTTTGATTTCATAACCGAATACAAATTATATTAATAATATTTTGATTTGATTAATATTTTTTTCAATGAAATTTGTTTAATTGAATTAATTTGAACCAGTTTATTATTCAAATTTAAATTTAAATCTATAGAAAATCTTAATTATATCCATCTTTCTTTCTCTTTTTTTTCAATAAATATTAGGTTATTAGAAGACTCCTTTTAGTATAAGTCTTTTATTTATTATATATAATTTTTAATAAATTTGAACTTGCCATAAAAAGGATCTTCCTTTTTATACCCCAAATCAACAATATAAAAGAACTTTTTGAGACCGGCTTAAACTCAATCTTCCTTATATATGAATTTCTCTTCCTTATGTACTAATCAACTTATTCATTTTGCTTAAACTGCAACAAAAAATTTATGTTCTTTTCCTTGACAAAAGCCATTGATAACGAGTGGTGTATTCCACTTCATCTAAATTTGGTGCTATACATAAAATTACTGAGATGAAAAGTTCTAGCCACTGCTACCAAAGAACAGAGAATATGCAATGTCATTTGCATTTAAAGCAGCTCTCTATCTCGAGGCATATCCTTGTCTTCAACTACTAAATGGCTGATTTCAAGGGGTCTTTGTTCTTCCACTTAGAACAATCACTCTAACCATTTATCTTTTGTTTATTTTTCTGTATTTACCCTTTTTTCTCTGCAATTTGCAGCACTCCATTATCAGATACCATTGAACTTAGTTTGTGGGTGAGACAAGGAGTACTTTTCCATGAGCTTGGATAGTCCCTCATTAAAACTTTCCTCTAACTCCACCTTTTCTTCCCAGTGTCTCCTCGTCATTGCAGCAACATTGTCTTTATGAGCTTCTCGGAGTTTCTCCTCTTCACCAACAAAGTTTTCCATTTCTTTATCTTGAAACTCAACAAATTTTAGATATTCATCCACCCTATCATCCAGAGAAATCAAAATTTATCGTAGGCCAGTGAAATGAGAAATTTAAGCACTACAAGTGCTTAGGTTTCGTTGATATGTCATTAATAATTCATTGGAATTAGTCCTTACTTGACTCTCCCTTCCTCTTCATTTGAAGGGCTGGAACTTGATGGCTTCACCTTCTCACGTTTCTCCTGCTGCATCCTCTCAAACTCTTCTTCCTTTGCAGCCCTTGAATCGTGAATGATTCTGATCTGGTCCTTGAAAAATTGTTCTTGCATGTACATCTTTCATTCACACAAAGTATCCAACGATCAAAAAAATAGCAAGAGAAAAGGAAGAAATATTTCATAAGCAAGATAAAGAAACATTAGTGAACTTGCAAAGCCAACATGCAATTTTGACATCAATCTAAACCACCAAAGAGTTTGTCACTGCCAACAGTTAGCAATAGTATTATTACCTCTTCCTTGTTCTCTTCGTGTTGTATTTTAGTTCTCAACCTCACAATGCGATTTTCCTCCATTGTCCTTCGCAGCTTCTGAGTCACTATATCCAAAGATTCTTCAAGAGCTTTTGTTTGTTTTTGTTTTTTGACATCCCTGTCCTTCAAATAAACAAGTAGCTGGTTGTCCTCACTCATTTGCCGAAGTTGGATTACAACCACCTCCTTGTATGATCTCATCTCATATTTGAGTCTAGATTTACCTTGTACACAATTTCAGATAAAAAAGAGACCCAAAAGAAAAGTCAATATGCTGTATCCATAGAAGACATCAAAAACCAGCAGAAGATGAAGAAAAAGAAACCTTGGCCGTGTCTGTTGAAAATGTCCAGGTCTTCTTTTACTGCCATGTAGCCATAGAGCTGTCTCCGGCCACCAGGGAGAAATAATCTGCGGTGGTGGCTAAACCAAGCATCTCTGTGAGTTCCTTGTTCTGCAAAGTGCTTGTGGAGACGCTCGGCCTCAAGATAACCTATAGCTGAGGCTTCAAATATCAAAACACTCAACCCTCGATGACCCTGGGGGCCATAAGAGTGTCGAGCTTTCACAGCATCATATGTGCTAAAATAATTAAGAAGCTCTTGGTTACCCATACCCAGCCACTGCATATCAAGAACAAACCATGCTATTATCACCAACCATTCATCACTCGATGCTAACTAATAAGAAAAAACACTTGATGATACCTTGTCATTCTCATCCTGTTCAAGCCTTGTATTCTGAATGACAACCATTGGAGGCCAAACAATTTCATGATCTTTCTCCTCATCTTTCAAACCTTTCCACTTACCAAATACTTCTCCAGCTGGAATTACTGCAGTGCCTCTTCTGAGCAATTCCTCGTCCAAAAGCTCAGCAAACTCCCTGTGGATCTTCACCCTTTTTGACCCTTTTGTTTTGGCATGAGTAATCAGAGGCTGAAGCCCTCTGTACCAATCAATAGCACCAGGACCACCACGACAAGCCGGACAGTGCCACTGCCTTTCTGCTTCATTGATCTTCTCAATTGAAAGGCTATCCAAATTCTCAAAGAAAACCTTAAACCATTTGCTCTTCTTTCGAGTCTCATGGCTCTTTTCACTAGCAGAATCATAGTCATCACTCATTAGATCGTCATCAGTATCTTCCATGGCATCAAAGCCTTCTTCCTCCTGTTCATCAACACTATCCTTCTTCACTGGGGATTCTTCTGTAATCTCATCCTTTATCATGTTATCACCACCCCAGGGCTGCTTGGAACCAGTTTTAGATTGCCAATTCCACCCATGCTCCAAGGGAGGTCGAATAAATGGGCTAGAAATCACATTGTTGCTTTCAGATTTACTTGCATTTAACTGGGCCCTTGCATTTCCTCCAGCAGGTCTCCTGAAGTTAGTATTTTGGGACTGCCAACCAGAAGCCCTTCTAACTCCTCCATCATTCCAAGTAACCGTAGGACTCCATGGTTTTGCAGCACTATTTTTTACTCTGTTCTTGGATTTCCTTGAATATACCACCCATTCACCATCATCTTGTCCTGACTCAAGGTTAACATCAGCAACATCTTGAGTTAATTGCTCAATTTTTGGAAGATACTCCGATGCATTTTTCCCTCTGGAAGAAGAATCATCATTGGTTGCCACAGTGGAAGATCTCCCACCTCTTTTTGAACTCATTTTCTGGAACACAATTGTTGTCACATAACGTATATATTACCACAGACGATCTTATTTAAATAAAAGCTTTCATTAATTATTATTATGCAACTTCACATCTCAAATAACATCAATTATTTGATATCATATGGAAAAATATGAAAAAAATATTATTAAAAAAAAAATAAAAAAATATTAGAGAACTAGATCAAAATTCATATATTAACAAAAACGATAAATAATTAAACTATACTTATTTATAAGAAAATCTAAAAATAAACTAGATGATAGTCTATTATACCAATAAAATATTCTCTATAAATAAATCATAAATATTAACCAACTTATCAGTACATACATTTCTTTCACGAAAAATATAAATAACCATAAATCTATACATTTCTTTCAAAAAAATATAAATAACTATAAACCTGATTTTCCCACGGTAATTAAAACAAGTATTTAATCCATTAAATAAGATTGCCTTTCCTCTAATGATTTAATCACATTTGATACTATATTTTAAAAAGAAAACATTTTCAGTACTAAAAAAAGTATCTTATTTTACTCTTTACACATACTATTTTAATCTCTTTTAATCCACTCTGTGATAAATAAGAGGATTAAAATGAAATATGCAAAACTAAATGGAGAGGTTTTTCTTAAGAATAACAGTAAATGAGTAGGTAAATTTAAACTTTGTCTAATTAACTGGACAAATGGCCTATTTTTAGTTACATTCAGTTTGTCGGCTATGGGAAAGTTAGTTATGCCTTTATGTTCTCAGTATGTAACTGACATGTCTGTTCCATGAATGAAGGAACATCCTTTATACTTAAATTGGTTACTGTATAAGAATAGGGAAAGTGAAAAGGAAGATGGGTTAAGAGAGAAAGAGAAGGTTGGAGAGGAAGAAGAAGTTGGTACCTCAGACTCAGATCAGAAGGATCGCAGGTTGTTGGAAGCAGAACAGAAGAGCTGAGTCCCCTCTTCTCTCATATGTTGTTGTGTTTTCGGACTTCAAATTTGTATCAAATTGCGGAAGTCTTCACGTGTGTCATAAATTTTAACGCTGTCAGATCCACCCAATCATCTATTGCACAGCTAAGCAATCTAGCACCCTTTACCTGTTAAATCAGATTGCATTTTATAAAAAGTAAATTTAATTGTTACACTTACATAAATTTTCTATGGTGTAATCTAGTGTGATAATATTAGTAATTTAATCATTGTTATTTTAAAAAACATATTTATGATGATTTTAATTAATTAACCGTTTATATTTTTAGAATTTTGTTAACTGGTGTTTAAAGGTATTGATTAAGGAATTATAAAGTTAAAATTTAAAAGCTTATTGAAAAAAATCATAGAACAGTGTACTTGTTAGCCAAAAAGACACGAGAAATTAAGTGAAGTGTGCTTTTTAAAAACTTTTAACATTAAGAGACTTTTTCTTTAAAACATATTTTGAAAGATTGGAAGTTCCTTCATTTAAGAAAAAAGAAAAGAAAAACAAAATCAGTTAGTCTTAGTTATCGAAACTAGAAATAGTTTTTGGAAGCCTCCACATTTTATAAAGATCAATTTATAAGTAGTCTTTTTAGTCAAACATTCAAATATTATTTTTATTTGTCTCTCCAAGTTTTTTTAATATTTTTTTAAGATTTTATACACACTTTTAAAATTAATAAAAGGATATCAAAAGCTGCCACGTCAAATAGACAAATATAAAACTAAGTTATTTTTAACTAAAAAACACTAAAAATGAGGATATATAGCAAAACGTATTGATATATATCAACGAAATTTTGTCTTTCTGTTCAGAATAGATATAAAATTTAAGTTAGATTTTCTTGACTAAAAAAACACTAAAAAGGAACGTATTGACATAAATTAGGAAAAGAAAATGTTTTTCTGTTCAAAATGTGTGTTTTGATTGTTATGGGTCCAATCATCAAAGCACTTAACTTTAATTAAACTGTGAATAGTCTATGTTATAAATGTAAATAATATATCATCTAATCCTCTTGCATTTAAACTATATATCGTCCATTTGAGACTTAAGTATTTTCTGTCTAACAATACTCTTTAACATCCTAGTAAAAAAATGTTTTAACTCTTTATCCAACTCCTTAAAATATAATTAGCATTTTCCTATTTTCTTATAATTATAAAAATTAATCTCATGAAAAAAGAAGTTATGACCATTTTTTGTCATGAAACATGTTTCATACATAATCTCAAATCTAACCAAATACAGCAAAAGTTATGACCATATAACACATCTAATCGCATCATATCTATATATATATATATAGAGAGAGAGAGAGAGAATATAATGTAATTTAATATTAAATAAATGAATGTAAGGTTTTCTCATGGGCAGCAAAACTGATTTGTAAATATCAGTCTTTAATATAATTGGAAAATTGTCAAAAGAATAAGAAATTGATTACACTTGACACATACCAAATACCATAAGTGATCATGCACATATTTATTCGCTCGTGATTCGAGCATATTCCTATCTAGATAACAAATAAAAAATAGGGAATTAATACTGCCAAAGAATGGTTACATAGAGAGTATCAAAAGGGGGAAAAGAATGGTTACATAGAGAGTATCAAAAGGAGAAAAGAATGGTTACACAATGAATTTGGATCTTCTGCAGCTGAAATTCTCTGCTGCCACAACGCGCTAGAAAATCTGCTGCAGAGGTAGCAGAGGATGTGCGCTGTTACACAACGGAGTTTACTGGCTCCAATAATACAGCACTTATTTCACTCCGCTGCATCATAAATGGGAAAACACACCAACTGATCTTGCAATCGAAGAGATAATCGCATCCTTTTCTCGTTTATTGACAAACAGAATGTCTCGGAACTCAATATTAATCTAAAACATTGTACAATATAAAGCCTTGCTGATCCAACGTAGCATATTGAGACCCCTGAAGCCAGCCTGGAATCCATTACATGCTGACACACACCCACAGAACTTTACCATTTACATAATTTTCATCTAACTATGACTGGTGGCCATGTCTTGTATTTTCTTGGGATTATTTCATTGGTCAGGTTATTGCGTGATGATTGATTACTATAAGAAATTCTACAGTGGCTCCATCAATCTATCTTCCATCTTTTAATAAAGAAACCCATAGAGTTGGATCCAGCACCTAAGAAAGGGACCTGAGGCTATAAAGTGGTACAAGTAATCAATCAAGTCTAAAATGGGCTGAACCACAAGGGATTCGAAATACCACTTTCTACTCCAACTTAAACAACCTAGGATGAGTGTTCCTAATCACTTTCTGAAGAAAGTTCAACGGCTTCGCTATTTAATCCGTATATCTCGGGATAAGTCTCCCTATCCTCGCAAGTTGAATATCCGCTACTATTTCTGTTTGATATCCAAGTCTCACCTACATTTTACTGCCCGAAGCCAGAATTACACAATTCAAATATAGTCCACATGTTTTTTGTAATCAATTTTTTACCTTAACGATCGTGTATAATAAAATGCTCTTATTGACAGCACCATAACCACTGCTTCCTGCTCCTAATGTAGCTCTTTGCAGAAGTTCAACTGCTCTGGGATGAATCGACCTGACTCCAGAGTATATCAGCATATTCCTTCTCCTCTTCCTTCTCCTGTTCAACATAATTGGCTGCTTCCAGTTCTTCTGGGAGCTCGACAAATTCCTCTTCGTCATCAAGCTCTTCGATCATTTCTTCTTCTGTACGTTTCTCGCTCTCTCGTTCAGCAAGTTCAAACATAACCTCCCTCATAGCCTGCTTTGTAGCTGGCCGATCACTAGATTCATATTTAGGAGCAGGCACAACAAACGGCAGAATTATATCATCTAATTCAGTACTTTTAACTTTAGGACGACCATTATTTTCTGTAGGAGGAAAAGTAAATATAATCCCAAGTTCATAATTGCAAATGTGAAGCCCACAATTCACAGAAGGGTCCTCCTTTTTAGGTCCATCAGCTTTTATCCTAAATGGATTTGAAATCTGTCGCCCCCAGGCAGCAGCACTAAAATTATGAGACCCACAGTATATCCAACCAACGGAAGGTGCATCCCTCCCAGACCAGAAGCATCTACGCACCACCTGAGCAAACCAACTCCAATCAAATCACTTCAAACATACATTTGAGATGTGGGGAGAAAAAGAAGAGATTGGTTTAGTAGTCGATAAGCGAATCACCCAAGTCAAATCCTATATGTATATAGTATCTTGGGCACAGATTAATGTAGGAACTCAGTGACAACCATATGAATGATACAGTTTATACAAGGAGCCTTTGAAATCTTGTTCACACAAATAGAATAAAAAAAAATACAACAAAAGCTAGTCACTAATATTGTGCAATAGGAATACAGAAGACATGACAAAAGCTCATCCAACAGACAGATAATGCTGTCCTTTTCCTTAGAAACACGAGTGCCATGTTCAAAGACACAGAACAGGTGCACTTAAATAAACGGTGAGAAAGCTCCAGAACAGTGATCATCGTCACAACAGAAGAAGGCAAAAATCTAGCATAATAAATACTGTACTCCATGAAACCAAACAAAAATAAATAAATAAATAAATAAATAAATGATTCACATAGATAAATTAAAGCTTCATAGAAAGCTCATTGCTACCACTGTTATTGCATGTATAAACTTGACACTTTAAAGATTATAATGAGATCGGCAAACTGCATCCGAGAAGTATCTAAACCAGAAATTAAAGATTATAATGAGATCGGCAAACTGCATCCGAGAAGTATCTAAACCAGAAATTTGTTCACATGTACTCATAAAATGTGAACCCATTCAAATAACATAAGCCAACCTTCATCAATTTGAACCCAACCTAATTCCGATTTAAGAATTATTAGTTGCAAATTTCCCAGTCAAAATTAGAGATGGGGAATGACAGGACATAAAAAGGAAAGAGGCACCCGACTCCCCAAAACTCAACTTCTCCTTCATCAACACTAGAGATTTCATCCGTACAGCTAGGGGTGGTCATGGATTAAAATCCAATCTAGATACAATCCAAATCCAAATAAATGGATTGGATTTAAAATCCATATCCATTTTAACTAGATAAATTTAAATGGATTTTTTTAAAATTAATTTAAAGTGAATTAAATCTAGATTCAATCTATTTTGTTAATTAGATTAAATTCACTTTGTCAATTACATTAAATCCATTTTGATATGGACACATACTAACTTGGCTCGAACAAGACCTAAGCCGACTCAACCTAAACGCGGACCAACTCGGTTCGACATCGGCCCCGGCCCGGGTCCGAACGACTCAACATCAGCCCGAGCCCGAACAACTCAACATCGATCCGGGCCCAGACAACTCAACATTGCCCCGGACCTGGACGACTCGACAATGGCCCGAATTTGGATGATTCGACATCAGCCCGCGCCCGTTCGACTCGACATCACCCCGGGTCTGCTCGGCTTGACATCGGCCCGGACCCACTTAGCTTGACATTAGCCAGGGCCTAATCGACTAGACATCGACCAGGGCCCACTCCACTTAACATTGGCTCAAGCCCGGACGACTCGACATCGGCTCGGACCCGCTCGGCTTGACATCGGTCGGGGCCCACTTGGCTCGACATTAGCTAGGGCCCAATCGACTCAACATCGACCTGGACGACTCAACAATGGCCCGAGCCTAGATGATTTGACATCGACCCGAACCTGTTCGACTCGACATCAGCCCGGGCCCGCTCAGCTTAACATTGGTGTGGGCCCGCTCAACTCGACATTAGCCAGGGCCCAATCGACTCAACATCAACTCGGGCCCGCTCCACTTGACATCGGCCCGAACCCAGACGACTCCACATCGATCTGGGCCCGGACGACTTGACAATGGCTTGGGCCCAAATGACTCAACATCGGCTCGGGCCCGCTCGGCTTGACATCGGTTTAGGCTTGCTCGGCTCGACATTGGCCAAGGCCCAATCGACTCGACATTGACCCAAACCCGTTCGGCTTGACATCAGCCCGGGCTTGCTCAGCTCGACATTGGCCCGGACCCAGGAGACTCGACATCGGCCCCGGCCTAGAAAACTCAACATCAGTTTGGGCTCGTTCTGCTCGACATCGTCCAGGGCCTAATCGACTTGACATTGACTCGAGCCTACTCCACTCGACATTGGCCCGGGCCCGCTAGGCATGCTATCGGTCCAGGCCTGCTCTGCTCGACATTAGCCAGGGCCCAATCGACTCAGCATCGACCCGGGCCCGCTCCACTCGACATCGGCCCGAACCCAAACGACTTGACAATGGTCTGGGCCAGTATGAGTCAATCCCGGCTCGAGCCCACTCCACTCGACATTAACCCAAGCCTGTTCGGTTTGCCTCAGGCCTGGGAAACTCGACATTGTTCGAGCCCATTCGGCTGGATATTGTCCAGGGCCAAATCGACTTGACATCAACTCGGACCCGCTCCACTCGACATCGACCCGGGCACGTTCGGCTTGACATCGACCCGAGCCCGGGAGACTCGACATTGGCTCAGGCCCGATCGGCTTGACATTAGCCCGGGCTTGTTCAGCTCGACATTGGCCTAGACCCGTTCGGCTTGACATTGGCTCAGGCACGGGAGACTCGACATCGACTCGGGCCCGTTCGGCTTAACATCAGCATGAGCTTTCTAAGCTCAACATTGGCCTGGCCTGTTCAGCTCAACATCGGCACGGACCCGACGACTCGACATCAGCCCGGGCCCGCTCCACTTGACATCGACTTGAGTCCGGACAACTCAACATAGTCCCGGGCCTGGACGACTCGACATCGGTTTTGGCCCGAACGACTTGACATCGGCTCGAGCCCACTTGGCTCGACATTAGCTAGGGCCCAATCGACTCAACATCGACTTGAACGACTCGACAATGGCTTGAGCCTAGATGATTCAACATTGACCCGGGCCCACTCCACTCGACATCGGCTCGAGCCCAAACGACTTGACATCGGCCCCAACCCAGACGACTCCACATCGATCTAGGCCCGGATGACTCGACAATGGCCCGGGCCCTGATGACTCAACATTGGCTCGAGCCCACTCGGCTTGACATCGATCTAGGCTCGCTCGGCTCGACATTGGCCAAGGCCCAATCGACTCGACATTGACCCAAGCCCGTTCAACTTGACATCAACCCGGGCTAGCTCAGCTCAACATTGGCACGGGCCCTGTCGACTCGACATCGTCCAGGGCCTAATCGACTTGACATCGACTCGGGCCAGCTCCACTCGACATCGAACCGGGCACGTTCAGCTTGACATCGACCCGAGCCCGTGAGACTCGACATTGGCTCAGGCCCAATCGACTTGACATTAACTTGGGCCCAATCGACTCAACATCGGCTCGGGCCCGGGAAACTCAACATTGACTCGGGCCCAATTGGCTTGACATTAGCCCTGGCTTATTCAGCTCGACATTAGCCTAGGCCCGTTCGGCTTAACATTGGCTCAGGCCGGGTGACTCGACATCAGCCTGGGCCCGTTCAGCTTGACATCGGCATGAGCTTGCTTAGCTCAACATTGGCCTCGCCTGTTCGACTCGACATCGGCGCGGGCCCGGCGACTCGACATCAGCTCGGGCTTACTCAGCTTGATATTGGCTCGGGCTAGCTCGGCTCGACATCGACTCGGGAATGCTCGGCTCGACAACAGCCCGGGCGCACTCGGCTTGAAATCGGTCTGGGCCCGCTCGGCTCGATATGGGCCCGAAACTGCTCGGTTAGCCCTCTCGGCTCGACTTCAGCTGGATTGTCTTGGCTTAACTTGGATCGGACAAAGTCAAAATTCATCCCAAAATGCAATTTGGATAATCCAAAAAATGTATCCAATCTATATCTAATTCATATCCATTTAAATGGATTGGATTTGAAATCCAAAAATATGGATTTGAATTTGAAATAAATCCATTTAAATGGATTAAAACTAATATGAATATGGATTATTATGGATTGAATTTTGTAATTTAGATTTTTTGTCCACCCTTATTTACAGCATAAGAAGAATAAATGCAGTACAGCAACTAACTTTTTGAGAATATTTTCCATAACAAGAATATAACAAGAATACATACATGATACATGAATATAAATGAATATATAGTTACCTTGACATGCATTGGATGCCCTATTCTTTCATGCGGATGAGGGACTGCATCATGAAGTATATCTAAAGGCTTCAACCTTTGCCATGTTTTCTGTTCAAAAGTAGAGAATCAGTTATGCATTGTTCACACATAATTACAATTTACATCTTCCAACAATGTCAAAACTTTACCCCTTCAGAAGATAATTTTGAAAAGAATTTCTAAAAAAATAATACTAATAATAAAACAGAGTCACGAGCTAAATGGGATTCACGTTTATGATGAAAAGGGTTTCAATACTAACCATTTGAAAATGGTTAGGGGATGGGGAGCATATTTGCTGACTCGATATATTCCTTTCAAATGTTTTACACATGTTAAGCGAGCGAGACTAATTCATCCTAAATAAGGGCCTACAAATTGTCCCATGCAATCTTTTTATGAATGAGTTTGTGCCTGTCTCTCCACGTGATCTTGTCACATAAAAAACTAACGAGAGAAATCAAATCTGACCTTGTCTCCTTGATAATTGAAAAGACTGGTGGTACTGGTGGTAACACCTAAACAATTTCTTGGAATAGTTTGGATCTAATTCAGCCCACAAAATCAGTCTGTAAGGAAAAGACTGCCTAAGTTTTATTTAACTCGCTTCTCTCTAACCAATGTAGAACTAATTCACCACCCTTGTGGCTACAATCAAGGCACCCTCCAAAGATACCCTGCAACTAAAGCGTGCTAAGAGTGATGGCAGTTAAGGCAGTTTTCCAACACAAGCAATGGTTAATATCCGTACATTTGTTCTTATTTAAAAATACAAATATAATACACTATTCAGATTTTAATTAAGTAAGATATTAAACAAAATATTGATCACAAACTACTAAGGGAACTGGAACAACATGAAAATAAAGGGTACCCAAGGAATCTAGCATAAAGAAAATCATATACCTCATACACATCTAACATTATCCATTCAAAGCTGAAAAGAAAAGCATTCACCTCTGTGAAGCAAAGAATATATCTTGAAGGCAAAATCCCATTATAAGCATTCTTCACTCTTTCAATAGTGGGGAATAGAATCCTAACAGAAGGATTCTTCAGTTCTTCACCAGCATTCCAGCAGCCCCACTGTCAAAAAGCATAATTAAATTACTGAATTAAAAAAAATAACAAAGCATGCCTCTTTCAGGAAAGATGGAATTTTTTTCAAGGGAATCTAAAGAAAGAGCAAAGGCCTTCAGATTACTTCGGGATCCGACTCTTCAGAGTCAAAATGTTGCAATGATTTCTTCCCAACAGCAGACGAAAAAGCAGCAATAAATTTTGAATTGATGGATGAACCAATAGAAGATGCACCTAATAGACAGATAAGGTGTCAAACAATATAGTCCAGAAGAAGGAAAAAAGAACGAGGTTATCTTATTGATTTTGACCTGTAATGTAGTAAGGTTGGCATTGTACTCAGTAATATTAAAAAAGTACACTTACTGTAAATAATTTCAGACTTTAATGATTCAGGCCATTTGTATCGATTTAGAACCTGGTAGAAAAAGTAATAATAATTCATAACTGGATCTTTCAAAATTGTTTTAGCATAAACATCTTCGTTCACATACAAAATCAAGAATGCTTAAGTGACTGAGAAAGAAACTTGTAACTATACTTCAAGATAACAAAACTAGAAAAATAAATCAAACTTAACCTTAATATCAACATTAAACTAAGTGTGACTGTATCAATCTATTAGAAATAACTCGCTCAAGGGGAGAGAACTGCACAAGCCGTATAAGTAGTATTTCTACCATATTCCTAGCCAATATGTGACATCTTAAAACATACCCTTCACACCCAAAACTAGACATCTGAATAGTTAACTTTACAGGTTGCTTACCATAGAGATTAGATAGGCTCCCATACCATGTTAGAAATTAGTTAAGCCTAACTTCATTCAAAAAGTGGCTCAAAGGGGGAAATTGTACAATTTCATAGTTGATGTGGACCATCTTAACATAATCAATGCAAAAAGATCTTCCTGGTCTGGTACCACTTACCTCTTGTAATCTCCAAAGGCCATAACATCTTTCAATTGAAGCAATGAGTGAGCAAAAGGCTACAATATGTTCGGAATGTATCATCTTTGACATATCTTTAAAATGGTGCCCCTGCAAAGTTACAATGTTTCAAAAATCATGTAACATAAATTAAGGCAACTAACAAGTCATCCTATAGAAGACACATCCAACACACCTCTGACACATTTAGTATTAGTTGAACTTTCTTAGAGTTTTCTCCTATGGCAGCTGCAAGTGCCTCTTTTGGACAAACATATCCAGAAAACTTCAAGAATCCGGCATCCCAAAGAGGAGAAACCCATTTTGCAACATGTCTAGGCAGAAAACCAAGTTGAACACAGTCTGCAAAAAGGAACAAAAACAATCGATATTATTACCATTATGGATAGCCTGACAATGTGTTTGTCCAAAACAACAACAGAAAACCTTATCCACCCACTATATGAGGTCGGCGCTTGCATGCAAGTCCAAAACAACAATAACAATACAACGAAAGTTCAAAACACTTCAAGAAAAACAAAATACAAAATAAAATAGAAAAATCATGAGATGAATGGAGAATCAATGCAAAAGGAATTCACGTGTAACGTAGCTTTTACCTCCCTCAAAAGCTCGATCTGGATTGGAAACAAGAACAAGAACAGCATTTTCATCAACAGACACGATGGGCTTTCTTCTTAAAACAATCTCCAACTTCCCATGAGCATTCTTACAAGACTTTCCAAGGAATGAAGCCAGTGCTTTTAGTCTAGCACTGTTTGAGTCTGCTACAGTGCGGAAAAAATGGCTCAAACCAACCACAGATGCCACAACTGAACCAAGAAACTTCAAACCAGATAAAAAAGGAACAGAAATTAGCATCTTTCAGAGTATAAATTGCAGTCAAAGAATCCAGAGAAGAAGTAGCTTCACCTAAGCCACCAGATGATCACATGGCTGACAATATTAGAGCTGGAATTTAATATTAAACTAAGATATCCTACTAGCATCATCTTAACCACAACAAGTCGGGTTTAAGGGTATAATATTCCAACCCGAGTGAGGTGGATATATTTTTCAAATATTAAATTTAAAAGAACAAAAATATGATACTTTATATCAAAAAATAAATACAGAGGCAGTGGCAAGGACAGTCAACCAGTGCTGAAGGAAGCAATATTTTTTAATGAAATACTTGAGTGCTTACAACAGTAGAGGCCTCAAAAGATTCTGACCAAACAGAAGTTCTATAAAAGTGAATTCCAGGCACTGAAGCAACAAGGTGTCCTGTAGCACCTCCAAAGTCATATTTTGTCAGCTGTGTAATCCAGTGAGCCTGACTGGGTACATCAATAACAAGAGATGCCATAAACCCAGCCAACTGAGCAGCAAAATCACATTTTGATTGATGAATGTCAGCATTGCCACTTTTTGGGAAAAGCGATGAAAAATTAACAGAAGTAGCATGAGGGAAATCTTGCCACCATATAGTGTTAGTCACACTGTTCCACTAACAAACATGAAAATTTGAAAAACTAATCAATAGTTTTGCCATGATAGTGAATAATGAGATAGATACAAACAAGGAATAGTTGTAAACCTACAATCAGCATGACTGATACCTATGAAAATGGTAATATACATAATTATACATTATGATAAGTGTTGCTATTATAGGATTCAAAATTTATACTAGGGACATTATAGCAATTGCAGCAGTTGATTCTTACATCAAAAACATTTTACAAGAATAATTCTGAGTCATCCAATGTTTTAATGGAAGTATCGAGTAAATTAACTTATTTGATTGTGGGGCCAATAGAAGTTTTTTTTCTTCCTTCTTATGTTTTGCTCGTTTCTTTATTTCACATTATTGCTCCAAACAAATTTTGCACTGTTTTTACATAAAATAAATCCAAAAAAGAACACTACTTCTATGCCAATGAATAATGAAATATAAAGGACAGTCAATACAAGACGGAATGTAGTCAGTGGTTTACTATATACATTTTTATTTTATTTTTATCAGCATGGTTTACTATATACATACATATATACATAGAGAGAGTATATCTAGTGAGAAAATCATTTTTATATGAGTAAGAGTAGATAAATTGGGATGTACAATCATACATGAAATAGATGGTTAAATTTAAAACTAGTTAAACAATTTTGACCATCCGTATATGGTTGTAATGTATGGCTAAAACTTACTCCTCTCATCCGACTAGATATGTCCCTCCATATGTGTGTCGGTTCTGCAAATTCTTAGCATCAATAATATAGTTTTTATGTCAACCAAATCCAATAAAACCTTCCATTATGATGCTAACAAAGGATTTTCATACCTGACTTTCAATTAATTTGGATGCAAAAGGACAATATACAACAGGTGACCCAAGTCTCTATGAGGAAGAGAGACAAAGGAGGTTGGGATAACGAGGGTTATGTAGAACATTTATCAGTGAAGGAAAAACAACTAATTGGACAAGGAAGGATTTGGTCAATCAAGGGAAAGCATGATGTGTGTAACAACAAAACTTGTGGCAGAAACCTTAAGTTGGAGGATAAATGTCAACATCACACTCTCTGACAGTCTTTTGAACACTCTCTACTATTGGCTAAAATTTATTGCAAATTACAATCTTGTGGATGTAATCTTATTTAATGAAATTCATTAGATATCACAACTTTGTAGAGTTTCACATCTTATTGAGTTTCAATCCTATTTTTGTAGTTTTCAATAATTTTTAACCAATAAGAGACGTGATGGAGAGTACAGCTCCTAGATCTCCTCTCGGACAGAGAGGGGGATTCTGCATGATTGAGGAGAGAAATGGGAAGGGAGGGAGGGATTTGAAAGATGGCAAAGAATTTGGAAGAGAGAATATTAGGAAAAGGCTTCTATCTTGGAGAATTGCTAACTGCAGACCGTGGGGTTTTGTTAAGCACTGCATACTTGTAGTCTCACTGTATAGTGTACCTTCCATTCGTTTCTGATTCTAATGTTGTTTAGTTCCGATCAGTGAGCCACTGAGTATATAAGTATTATTGAGTTTTCCACCAAATTAGCAGATCTAATAATAATTCAAATACTACATAAATTATGATTGTTCGGTATTATTATTCCTAGTGTTTGTTAATATAGATACTAGAAGACCCTAACACTCCTAAGCTAGAAACATTTCATCTTACGATGACAATAGGCCATCAGGTATTTGATGTCTAAATAACCAATGTAATCAATTAAACACCAAAAACAGATACTTTTGCTCTTCAATTTACCAGGTAAAATCTGTATCAATGTTAATAACTGGAAATTTGGTTACTACAATACCTGCTTTTCCACCAAATTAGCAGATGTGATAACAATTCGAATGCTATCTTTTCTTTGTAAAACAATCAACTTTGGATGGTGGCAAGCAATCCCTTTTCTCTTGCGGTCATTACCAAATGCTATGGTTTCAGGGAATTGAGGATACCTATAATATCCAACAAGAAAGACATTCACAAAATAGGAGAAATAAAGTAGTGAATTGCAAGGGCGTTATTTAAGCTGCAATACTCCCTCACCCTCGAAAAACATTCAAAGAGAAAAAAACAAACGTACACTACAACTAAGTTAGGATAATCCAGGTAAGGCACAGATACTCTTTCCTCCGGTTTTGAACTCCAACATCTCTCAGTATTTTGGCATGCAATCGTAACAGGAAGGTGAGAAGGAATCTTGCAATATGTCAAGAACCTAACAAGACAATTCAGTTAGGATACATTGCCAGCCAATCTAAAACACATAATCACAAGTAAAGAGACAACAAGAGGAAACACAAGCAAGAGACAAAAATGGTTTGAAAAGGGAGCAAAATGGAAGGAAAGCAGTACATTGAAAAATTTTAGGTAATCACACCATTTTATGTCGCTTGTAAACGTTGCTATAAATATCCTTGAAATGTTTTCCAAAGGGTGAATAAGTTCAGGAAGAGATATCGACCGATGACAGGCCGAGGAGCCATGGTTCATAAATTCAAGGCGGTTCAGGTAAAAATTCTTGCCAGGCTGGGGATAGACATTGTCGCTTCCACTGCCAAGCTTTCCGTGACAGTCACCACCAACAGAAGAAGGATCATGATTCTCCTTCCCTGCAGAATCTAACACCATCTTTGTATTAGGAACCTTATCAGTAACATCAAATCCAATGTTTGCATCCAAAGCCATTCTTTTACTTTCACCAAATAATCCCAAACTTGACTGCTCTTCAGCATTGCAAGGGGTACATAAAGATCCATCACGCACAACACACGAGACAGGATCATTACTAAGCAATATATCTCTGCATCTATCGAGAAGAAACCTTCCTCTCCCAACAACTCCCTCATACCTTGAAACATTATCCTTCAGTGCAAAAACCCTCTTATTCCTTTTCCCGCTCTGCGAGTGTTCCGAGAATGTTTTCAACCCGTCAATTTCACCATCACACCCTTCGAAATCAATTCCCTCAACAACAAACCCAACTCCGTTCCCAACCCCACACGAACCGTTCTGGTTCCCACAAACCAGCGAAACCCTATCTCCAACCGATAATTCCACCGCCGTTCCTTTCTCCATCTCGACGCCGTTAACGAAAAGCCCGTTGGAAGCTTCTCGAAGCTCGAATCCATAATTGTTTCCGTGAGACGACGTTCTCGCCCTTCTTCTGAACTCGTGGACAATTCGCCACGTGGCGGTGGAGTCGTCGTTCAAAAGAACGCCGTTGAGGATGTAGAGTTTGCGGAGGGAAGAGTCGAAGAGGAGTTGGCAGTGACGCTTACTCACGCGCCGGTCGCGGAAGACGAAGCTGCAGTCTCGGGGGCGGCGCCCGATCGAGTACGGGTGGTCCGCGTGGAGGTGCAAGAAGTCGCAGGGCGAAACGGCGGCGTTTTGGGCGGATGAAAGGAGAGGGACATCGAAGTGTTTTACAAAGAGCGAGAGAGTTTTGGGATTCTCGTCGAAAGAATAAGAAGGAGAATCGTGCGCGAAGGATCTCTTGTGACTGTGATTGAAATTCTTGGTGGAAGACTCCATTGAAGAATTGGAAGAGGAGAAAGATAATTTTGAAATTGAACTAACTGTAAAAGTGAAGAAAAACAAGGAGTTTTCGCTCCCACAATTTTCCCTCCAAAACACTCAATTTTAGGAAATTACAGGATTAGGTTTGGGATAATGTATAATTCAATTTCAATTTTTTACTGAATATTTTTCTAAATTTATATACTACTTTTATAATGTCTTAGACATTCAAATGCTAAAATGAAATTTAATTTTAGTTAAAATATAAAAAAACGTTAGTAATATCTTTTCTATCCTGTGCTTTCAATAAGTTAACTAAATTTATTAAAAAATACAAAATCTTAAATTTCAAATAATAGCATAGAGTTTTTTTTTAATTCCATTGTTAACAGAAAGTGTACTTCAAAAAAAATTTAAAACTGTGTTGGAAACATTTCTTTTATTATAAATTAAGTTGAACAAACTAAATATCCTAAAATCTTATTTTAATTTTCTGTTCTTCCATAATGCTTATACGACAAAAACATATACATAATATTGGACACACAGTTTTTTTTTCTCTCAAAGTCATGTTTTGGAATAAAGTATACATCAAATTACATCAATCAAAATAAATGATTATGAAAAAAAAAGTAGTTTGATATTTTTATTTTTATTTTTCGCACTCAAATAATTGACAACTGTGTTTGATAATAAAATATAAATTAAATTATTTAATAAAAAAAGTCGTATAAAATTAAAAGATTATTAAATATGTCATTGACAAATACTTTTCATTCATCACTTGTTTCCGCTATTCACACCACTCGTTTTTCATCACTACACGGTATTTCCTTTTTTGCAGAATTGTTTATTGTTCGAGGATTGAATTGTAAAATTGTTAAAACTGACTTCTAAAACTATGCAATAGATATTTTAGAAACTAAATTTTAAAGCTATCTAAAAATATATTTCATCAGCTAATTTTTACTCATACATAATATCTTTAATTATGATTTTTTTTTTACTAAAAAGTAAGATTTATCTAACTCGATTTATTTGAGTTTAAGTGTTTTTTTTTGTTAATATTGTGTTTTAATCAAAGTAGATAGTCTAATATTTTTCATAGTACACTAAACGGTCTAATAAGAGTGTTTACTAGACTATTTAAATAATAACGCCTACTAAACGGTCTAATAAGAACGTTTACTATATGGTCTAAGAGAAGTTTCTTCCTTTGTGAATGTGTAGAATGCAAAATTTCAACTTCTCACTTTGAATCAAAATAGGAAATGAAATCTGAAGAGAATAATTAGATAACAAAAACAAATCTTCTACAAAATAGGAAGAAATAGAGTTCATAATAAAATTGGAAACAAATATAATAATTCTAGAAAATTAACAATTGAGAAACTGTGAATAATATTTAAACAATAATATATTTCCAATATCCTATGAGCAACTAAACCTATAAAAATATGCAGTCACATGGACAATGAATCAAGTTTCATAAGGCCGCTTGTTTTCTTAATTTTCTCTATTATCTTCTTTGTAATTTTTCCATTTTGCCTTTGCGTGGAAGGCTAAATTCCTTGGGATTGATTCTTTTGTCATTTTGAAGTTTTTGTTGAATAAAATTTTATTATTAGATTCTTTGTAGCAAATTGTGTGTTTATTCCTGTCTTTTTTAATCAATTATGTAAAAAAAAAATGTTTTTAAACACCGGTTGAGAACTCAGTTTTGTTTAATTGGAGTTCTTGATTAATTCGCTTAGTCTTAATCAATTTGTTGTTTACTCAATTCAATAGGTAAAATATAAACATCTCACAAGTAAATATTTGGAACTAGTGAGATACTAAATACATCCGTAGACGTTTGTTTTTGTTTGTAAGATTTTGTTGAATTTAATTGAAGTTTGTTTGATTAAGTTTAACATTATATGAAAATTGAAAGAGTGAAAATCTTAAGAAGAACAATAATGAATTTATTATCCAATAAACTTAGTAGTTAATCTTCTTTCTCTTACTGTTTTCAATGGTCTACTTTACTTTTTCACAACAATCTCAACTCTATTTTATTTTCATTGTTACTTTTAACTCTTTTTTTTTATTGTAGATAATTTGAAATATTGTATTGACAAAATTTGTTGAGAAACAACTTGAATCATTTTGACTACATTAATACTTGAATCCTTCTAGCCTAACTTTAGAGGATCTATCACTGTATTAGATGCTCTACACTATTTATTTTATTTTATTTTGACTATTAAAATACCAATTATCAATATCTATAGGTATTTTAATATTTAATTTATAAAATATGTTTTTGTTCATAGTTTTATAATTTGAATTATAGAAAAAAAATGTTTTTCATAGTTTAAATGACAGTAGTTTACAGCATGTTTGGTAACAAAATTATCCAACTATCTTTCTAAATCAGTCAGTGGATTGTCACCAAACTATATAGCAAACTTTTTAACTGTTCGTTTAATAATTTTACAGGTTTGTAATTAGTGGGTGCTTTAGTGTATCTTAAGCTTTAAGTTATCTTTCGTGCTGCACTTAAATCAAGGTTTTCATTGTTTGTTATTTAAACGAGGTAAAACAAATCAACAATGCATTCATCATGGAAAACACAGCACATGCATTTTGTTTGTTCACTTTCACTTTCCATATATAATAATAATAATAGTGGATCCAAATTTAGTGGTGATACTATTAATCTTATTGCAAACCTAAACCAATTTTGCAGCAAGGCTCAAGCAATTTTGTCTCATTATCTGTGTTGCTGTATCAACCAAACTTTTAACATTCTTTTGCTTTGAAAAGGGAGAAATTTGTGCATAAGCTTAGCCTGCCGACATTTATAACAGTGACAACAGTTTTTTAAAGGGGAAAATAATGTAGATATTTACAGTATAATTATATTCTTATCATGAAATATTTGGTATATTTTATTTTAATTACCTTTTTATTTTAAATTTGTTAAATTAATATTGTTAGAATCAATTATAATATTTAAACTGATTTTTATTTTAGAGTTTTGAATTCCGTTATGATTTTATTTTTAAAAAATACATATTAAAAAATTAAGTGAAAAAAATATGTATTTAAAATATTTTTAATTTTATCTTTCAAGAGATGTAAGAGTATTTAATGCACTGAAACATTTTTCAAATGATCTCATAGCTATTTTTGATTAATTAAAAATGAGAGTGTGCGTTTTATATTTTACATGCATAACTATTATACTCGATTTTTAACATAAAAAATATAAAGTATGTAAAAATTCAAAGAATAAACTTCATTTAAACTCTAATCATATTAAGTTCCTTTTTTTTTTAATTTTCAAAAACATTTCATATTTAACGATTTTTACAGAGAATCTGTTATTCTTTTTAAAGATATATTTTTAATGGATAAAGAATACAAATATGTATAAATAAGTTATAATTATTTCTTTCTTTATTTCATAAGAATTTGATCCTTTTAAAAAACATTTCATTATTTTTTCTCGTACAATTTTTGTTGCTAAACTATATGTTTCTATAACAAATCACATCCCTGAGGAGCTAATTTATCAATATAAACCATTAAAATTCTGATTAAAGCAAGATTCCAAGTCCATATAGTTGGATCAATCTTTTTTCTTTATATGGAAATGAGAATATGAAAATAATGTTAATAATACAAGTGAGAGGTTTATTTTTATCTTTCTACGAGACAACGGGTGAATTATGGAGTTGTATTCCTAGCCGAAACTTACATCTAAGTAAAAGAAATTAATAATAATATTTATTCATTTTAGAAATGTGAAATCTATTATTGTTAAATGAATGTGCATGTTAGAATATGAAGATACATGTACATGTATAATTCTTGGATTATGATGAAGCATACTGTTCAAACTACAGTTTAGAAAAAATGTTAAAAGATAATTATCTCTTCCTATAACATGTGTCCAAAAACGAAAGTTAGAAAATCAATACAAAATAATTTTAAAAACATGGAAATCAAGAATGTTTTCTCCCTCAAAACTTTTTTTCGCAAATATACAAAAGAAAGTTGTATGTGTATATATATTTAATTAATTAATATTAATTTACTGTTTTATCCATATATTTTAAATTAAAATTATTATTATTTTTATTTAAAACAGAATTATAATTTAAATATAATAAATATAATGAAAATTATAAACATAAATAATAATAATAATAATAATAATAAATATACTTTTTAATAATAAAAAAATAAATTTATATAATAATTATATTAATTTAAAAAATTAAAATTAAAAATAATAATGTTATTTATAATAAAAATAATTTTTTATCAAATATTTATAATAATAAGTATTTATATAATATTTTTAATAAAAAATAATTATAATTTATAAATAAATAAATAAAATTATTATTTTTAACAATTTTAAATGTAATGGCAAACATGTAAAGTTACACTTTTATTAATTAAAAAAAAATACAATTTTAATCACACCCATCACATAACTCACAAACTTTCATAAATTTTCTTCACACTTTCCACTCTATTTACCTTAATCCAAACACTCTAACTTTTTTTACACTTTCTCTTCAAATAATCTCAAATTCACTCCCTCATTTCCACTTTCTAATCCAAACAAAGCATTGAGGTGTGGTAGTACAACATGTTAGAACAAGTCAAAATGTGGTTGTTCAAGCATTAAGAAGATGATGTGGATGATGTTTGTAGAACATGTTTGATTATACAACAAGTAGTATTTCAAATTGCGAATGGTAGTTGTCTGAGTATTATAAAGTGAACTCAACACAACCTCCTTACGGTGACAGTGAGAGCTCGTGCGTGAGACAATATATTTATATATGGTGCGATAACGGCTCGATAGTGGGTGACTTGATAAGCCAGGTTAACACTTGCTAGGATGTTCTTTAAATGACTTTGATACTAAATTAGAAAGTGAACTTTAAGCATAACTCAACCTCATAAAATTGACTTATAATAAAGTGAAGTTTGCATCATTTATATACAATAAAATGTGTTCTTCTCTAATCGATGTGAAATCTCAAATATGATGTGTGATGGTTTGAGTGATAAAGGGAAACAATGAGAATTATGTGTTTTTGGAGCAGGTATAATTCAAGCAATGAGAAGTTACGTGGTTGAAGAAGTCTTCTTTTATGTGAAGGAGGTAAGTCACTAAAGTGATGTGTGTGCATAAATGGTATGACATGACTTTTTGATGGGTCTTTTATAAGAAATGTCAAAATTTCAACACTTGTTTTAGTTGTGTCAACCTATGGAAGCTGAGTTTGTGAAAGTGGAAGCATTTGAAAGCTGGAAAACACCTGTGAACATGCGTTTCCTGGGCCATTAAATCAATTGAGTGTTTGCTTTTATGACCTTAACAAAAACATGTAACGTGAAAACATATTTGGTAAGTGGATTTGGAAAGTGATTATCCCCACCAAGCAGACACATGTGTACCTTCACTTTGACTATCTTTTAACTCTTCACACCCAAGAGATATATACAATACATCATCAAATTTAAATTATTTTGGAATTCAGCACTCTATACTTCTCTCTATATATGTTCATAAATAGTGTCACCATACTTTATTAAAACTACTCTTGTTAAATTATTATTTTGTCTCATGACTCTATATCTCCTAAAAATTATGATTTCATAAAATAAAATAAAATAAAAACATTATCTGTTAAATATCGTTAGCCCGCCATTTTATTTGTTGGATGAAATTTATTTATTGAAAATTTTAGAGGTTTAGTTTTCGAAAAAATGAATTCATTTAAAATTTTGAAAGGTTTAATCGTTTAACAACCACGCACATTGTTTATTTGAAAATCCATGAATTTTAGTCTTTGGATGACTATATGCTCATTCGGCAAAATTTAATTCAATGAAGGGTTTTATTCAATAGGCATCTAAAAAGTTGTTGGGCGAGCATACTTTTAATTTATACATATTCTTAATTCGCTGAACAATTAAATTGGTGATTGAGTAATGACAATGTTTTTATAGTTTAAATAATACGTTTATAAATTGAAATGTATATAGATGTTAAAATTATGTAATATTTATCAAGTTATTATACTTATTATTATTTTAGTGTAATGATTGAGAAATTGAAATTTATTAGTATTTTTTCTTTGGAATATATGATTTTGAATAATAAATTTAATATGTGAGTGTGAATTATTATCTGATTAATGATTTACTTATTATATGTAATATTTAAAATGTATGACTTAAATTATAAACAATGCAGAATAAAATATTATTTAAGTTGAATTTCTCTTATGTTTTAAGAGGTCTGGAATCTTTGAATATATGTTGGATCTCAGATCTCGATTGGAGTGAGAGATACATGTAAAAAGTCATTTAATCCTAAAGTTAGTATTTCGTTATTGAGATAATAAATATTATTAAATATGTACCTTTGTTTGATTTTTGTCAACTTATTTATAGAGTCGTGTTGGAGTTTCGTCTCAATGAACCAAGGTTAGCATATTACTACATCAAATACATATTGATTATGTTAATCTTGTTTTTTTAATCAATTTTTATATCGGAGTCTCAATACACAATTAGATATGGTTCCTGAGTTGTTATCTACAATAATTCTAAATTTGTAGAGACATATTTATTTATTTATTTATTTTAATAAGTATGATATGTAATATTGTAAACATAGTTATTTGGTTTATATAATATGTTACTGTCTTCTTTATACAAATTATTAACATTTTCTTCATAATATGTATTTTGTTCATATTTAAGTTTTTATTGGTGTATCTGTGATTTAATTCTGCAAGTTCAGTAATGTACCAACTTTTAATTGTATTCCTCTTAATAAAAGGCTTGTATTGAATTACAGTAATTTGATTTATATTTTAATGATTGTAAATGATTTATTCTTGATTGATAAACATGTTGTGGTTTATATTTGACTTATGCAAACTATTTATTCTTGATGAATCTAAAGGTATACATAGGACCCAGGTTTTGTTATTTCAATATTTTTTGAAACTAGAAATTAATTAACGGATCTGACATGACATTGCCGTGACAACATATAATTTCCTTTTTGATATGATGAGAATTTACAATGAACTCTTTATAGAAATTAACATTACACACTTACACTTAAATTACATGATAATTAGTTGTATTAGCTCTCAATTTCAGTTCAGTTACTAAAAAAGTTATTAAATAATAATTAAATTTACTAAAAAAAATAATTAGTTACTATATTAATTAAATAAAATAAAATTTTAAAAACTAAAAACTAATTAATATTTATAGTAATTTATATTATTAATAAAAAATTATAAAATATATTTTTAAATTGATTATTAAAATTTTAACTATTAATATTTTAGATTCTAAATTATTCTCTATTATTTAGTAAATTTTTTCTAATAAACTAATAATTAGATACTAATTTAAAAATTATTTTTATAAATTTTTATTAATAATAGAAATTAGTTTAGATACTGATAATTTTTTAATTTATAAATTAATCTTTAATTTAATAAAGTAATTAATTATTTTAGTCTTTAAAAATAATTTATAATTCAACTTTTTTTTTATAGAGGGTTCTTTATGTCAAAATAAAGAACTAAAATTTAACCATTTTATTTTTAAAAGGTGAATTAATTTAACCTCCTTAAAACATAATTATTCAGCAAAAAAAGAGATTCTTAAAATAGAATTTGACTTGTGATAATGTCGATAATGTCTGCCAACTATTTTTACAGATAAAAAAAAAGAATAATATGAGACGTGATGAACATGAATGGTTAAGTTTTTGGTTTGGTTAGTAAAAACAACATTATATTTCCATTATTTCATTTCCTTTCACACCAAACAAATGCATTATTGAGTGGTTGTGTTGTGCTGACTATTCTGCAAAGATTCCCTTAAAAAATCACGTTGTGATTGATTTTCCCAATCTAATAAAAAAAGCTTTTTCAGTGATAAAAGCCAAGTCAATAGGCATTTGCAAAGGAAGAGAAATACCAATATGTTCCTTCTCTATATGTCAATTGAGTTAGTGATACGCATTTCCCTTTATTTATAATTTTTCCTCATATAATTTTTTTTTTCATTTTTAATTGACACATAAACTAAATTTAGTTTATAGATTTTTTTTTCTACAAACTTTTATGTTTACATAGAATAGATCATCCCAACATGATCTATATAATAGGACAAAACATGTCCACATGAGAAAAAGTAAATGACAAACAATCATATAGGAAAATGAATCAATACAATAATTATACTCTTACATTTTTTTCAATAATTTTTTTTTATTATAAAGAACTTAACCTATTCATTAAATGTTTTTTCTCAATTGTGTTTTTTCATTGTTAACCTTTAAAACTGGAATCTAACTTATAGGATTTAAGTATGTTAGCAAAGAAGAATTTAACTTATATGACTAGGCTTCCATCTAATTATAACTTACAATCTATAATAAGATTTATTTAAATGTACTATGATGATTGGTAATTTAAATGTACTATGATGATTGGTAAGTCACCTGAACTTGGTTAGTATTATAAATTATCTGACTGCTCACTTGTGATAAAGAAGGTTGTGGGGTAGTACGTGACCGACCGACTCATGGCGACAGTCATGGGTTGACAAAGTCAGTAAAACTATTCCATAATTAAAGGCTATTTAGTGTAACCCTAAACACAAACCAATCTCCTTCACCAACGAAGGTCCATTAAGATAATATAAATAACACAGTTTCCAAGAATCAGGTACGTCATTATTTACCGTACTCTGACAGCCAAGAGTCAAGTCGTTTACTGACTTGATCGTCGAAGTGCCTTCTGCAAATACCACTCGAGTCTGTGTTCTCGAGCGATTGCGAAACAAGACGAGAAAGGGAGGAAATGTAGTAAAAAAAGATGATTGAAGGCTGAAGTGACCGACCGACAAATGTCTCAAACAATAGTTCTCTGAGTCTCAATATCCGGACGAGAACAATAAATTTTATAATAAAAAACATTATGAAAATCTTTAATTAGCTGATAGTATCAAATTTATGGCAGCATCCGTGTATAAAAAAATAAATAGATGTGAACATTACTTGAAAAAAAGGAAAGTAAAAGATACTCATTCAAAACAAAATATTGATTAAAAACATACACATTAATTTTCAATTCAACTTATAAAGGAACACATGTTGATAAATTATGATAACAGAAGGTATTAAAAAAATGTAAGTGACAAATGCATGTGCAATATTTTAACATTGGATTTAAAAAATAGAATGGAATAGAATGTGTTTAGGGTTGCAGCGGTGGTGTGGGTCCAATGAAACACTGATAAATAGAATTTTATAAGTAATGGTTTGGTTGGGTTGTGTGAAAACGGTGAAAGTCACAGACATGACCTGTGCCTTTTATTACGCTGTTTGGTTATCTTCTAAGATTTTGTTCAATGTGGTGCCTACAAACAACATGCTAAAATATTATGAAAATAAACTGTTCAAATAATGTAAATGTTGTTGACCTGAATACCAAAAATTTTCCAACACTCAAGTTAATAAAAAATTAAAAAAATATGTAAATATTTAATGAATGTATCCAAATAAATTATTACTAGATATTAAAATAATCAATTTGTTATAACAGAAATTAATTTTTAAATGATATCAATCATGTTGAGGATAATATACAAGAAAATAAGTCAATTTTATAAAAAATAATAATAATTAGTTGTTATAGTAACTAAATTAAAAATTATTTTAAAGATTTAAAAAATTATTAATTTTTAAATTAATTTTATTATTAATAAATAGTTTTTAAATTGGTATCTAATTAACGTTTTAACTACCAATTATTTAGATTATAAATTTGGTAGTTAAAACCTTGGTAGCTAATTAGATACCAATTTAGAAACTATTTATCAATAATAAGAACTAATTTAGATATCAAAAATTTTTTTAGTCTCTAAAATGATCTCTAATTTAGTTAATATAACAACTAATTATTTTTTTGTTTTTATTAAATGATTTTCTTGTAGTGGTGATATTTTAATATCTTTTGGTAATACATGTAATTTTTTTTATTTAAGTAAATAGTAAAAAAAAGTTTATTTTGGATTGTGTTTTATGAACAAAATAGTGTATGGATACTCTAATTTGTTTTTGCTATCTTTTATGTTGTACAATGAGTCAATATTAATTGTGAAAGATTAAACCTACTAGGATATCTTACTCAGGTAATTATTATCAAATCAAATTAACTAATTGGACATCTTGGTTATAGCAATATGTGAGAATAAGATAGATAATATACAGTAAATTTATATCTATATTTAATATAATTGAGAATTAAATTAAAAAAAGACGAGAATTTTAAAAGTATAAATAATTAAATTTATTTTTTATAAAGATAACACGTGTTATCACATAAAAAATATAAAAAAACATAGAAACTAGACCAAATTCAGATAAAAAAAATAAAGAAACTCACTATAGTCTAAGTTTATAGAATTTTTAAAAATAAAATTAAATTAAGACAATAAAACAAGCAAAAGTCTAAATTTATAATTTAAAAAATAAAAATAAAAATAAAGATAATAAGACAAATAAAAGAATATTATATAGTATTATCTCCATAGAGACAAGGAAGAACTAGTAAATCCCAACAATTCAATAAAATTAGTCCTAGTTTGCATTTCAACAGTACAATCATTTTGAATTTTCCCACTTTAATTTTATGTCCATATTAAAGTTTCTTTCATGTTACCTTTACGTTAGATTAAAGTTTTATCATTTGATCATTGTGCATGTGCATTAAACAAAATGAATGAGAATTGAATTTTGTTTGATTCCAATTTACGAATTGAATACCTGGATGGAATAAATCAAGTACCCAATTTAATTAGCATGTGACCTTTGAAATGTTTCGAAAGATTTTATCAATCATTAACCCATTAGTAGAATCTTTGTTAGAATAACTAAAAAAGTATCATGGTTCTTACAATTTGCAACACAAATAAACGAACTACATACATTTCAATCATTATCTGCTTTTTCACAGTTTTATAATATGTAAATCATTTAATTTTATAATTTTTTCAAAGTACTTTTCCAATTTCATTTTTTAGTTTTTAGATATTTTATTGATAGGTTAAATGTATAAGAAAGTACGGTCATCTTCTTAAAATAACTCGTTTTATTATTGGATTTTGCAAAAGAACGTTATCTTAATTAATACTTGTATAGAGAAAATGGTAATTAATATTTGTATAAACAAAGTGGGTATAGATAGTTTGTTGTATAATTGTTGATATGTCGGTTGACTCCTTGTTTCTTCTTTAAAGTCTTCTCTTTTATTCATAGGTACTCTAACAATCAAGTAAGTACTTTATGTTAAAAGTATACAGTGAAAACTGGTTAAAACATATCTTATACCTTTGTAGATGGTTTATTTATAGTGTTTAGTCATGAAAATTTGTTGTGGTGGACTAAATCTATCAAATATTAATGATAAATGATTTCTAGCATGATTTATGATTTATTGGAAAATATATTGGTATATTGTTATATTAATATATTTGAAGAATATTTTTAATAAAATTAATATTTTCCACTAAGTCCGAGTTGCTATTTTTTGAAGATATTAGAGTTTCCATAATTATCATTTATTGAGTTTCTTTAATGTATATTAATATGGTCAATCGATCATTGAAATCGACTAACATGGTTTATCCCACTGACCGATATACTACATTACACAAAAATTAAAAAACTGAAAGTAAAATATGTAACAAAATTAAAAAGTTTCCTTATTTTTTTGTGTGATGTTTATTATAAAGAAGTGTAAGAAATTTAGATAAGTTAAATGGTTTAAATAAAGAAAGATATCCATTATAATAATAGAGTAGAAAATAAAGTCACTTTGAACAGCTCTTTCTGTGATATGATGGCTGTCATTGTTGTCCATAGCAAGAAGAGGTTAAGATACGTACATATATACAAAGGCAAAGCCAGGAGTGTCAGCTAGCAGGGAAAGGGAAAGAGAAAGAGAAACAAATGAGTGCCAAGAGAGAGACCTGAAAGTGGTGTGAGTCACTGTGTGTTCATCAGAAAAAAATGGGAGGAGCTTCTGCAGATCTTCACCAACATGAATCAGACATAGAACTAACTCATGCTGAAAGGACTGACACCAAGTTAGGGGCTTCAGAGTCAAAAGCTGCCAATGATGTTGGACTTGACAGTGGCATCAAATCTCAGGCTGAAGCTGAAGGACACTTTGTTGAGGTCACCATGGACATTCATGGTGATTCTGTGGCCTTGCACAGTGTTAAAGCTTTTGGGGGTGTTGATGTGGTGGAAGAGGAGGGTGAGAAGTTGGGTTTGACAGGGAAGAGGTTTGAGAAGAAAAAATCCTTCAGTGCCTCTGTGGTTCAGAGTGCTGCTATCCGCATGAAGCAGCTGAAGCGTTTGACTTCTTTCTCCAAACCAGCTCCTAAACACTTTGAAAGAACAAAGTCTGCAGTGGCTCATGCTCTCACAGGGCTCAAGTTTATCAGCACGACCGATGGGGGTGAAGGATGGATTAAGGCGGAGGAGCGGTTTAAGAAGTTTGTTGGTGCTGATGGCTATCTTCCTCGTGCTCGCTTTGCAGAATGCTTAGGTATATAACCTCCATCTTCTTACTTCAAATGACATGAATGTCATCAATGTATAGTAGTTTTTGACTGTGTCATTGGATTTGATTGTAGGATTGAACAAGGAGTCCGAGGCTTACGCAGAGAAGCTTTTTGATACTCTTGCTAGACAGAGAGGTATTCAAGGGGGGTCCATTAACCATATCCAGTTTAAGGAGTTCTGGGACAATATTTCTGACCAGAGCTTTGATGCTAGGCTCAAAACATTCTTTGACATGTAATTGATTGTTTTGGTTGATGTAACCATGAAGCATTTCTTTTGATTCCATGCAAGTATATATCACCCTTCACCGATGTTGACTTGGATTTGCAACGCAGGGTTGATAAAGATGCAGATGGAAGAATCACCGAGGAAGAAATTAAAGAGGTACAGTACAAAATCATTAATTCACCACTAACCGTACATACTTTTCTTACTTTTTCAAGTTTGCTCAACATTTAAGAGTGGTATGAAATTGTTTTATCAGAAAGTTCTAGTGATCTGAATTTTCCCTCCCATCTGATTAAGAATTTCCTTTGATCATATCTGATGAATTCTGGTCTCAGATTATCTGCCTTAGCGCCACTGCCAACAAACTGTCAATCATTCAGAAGCAAGCAGAGGAATATGCAGCTTTAATCATGGAAGAACTGGACCCTGATGACTCTAAATACATCATGGTAAGTGAAATAGCCTAGCCTGCAATCTCTAGATTGGAAAAAATCCATTCAATGTCATAGAATTCTCCACTCAGCCTAATTGCTTTAACTTTTTTTACCATATTTTGTTGGGGGGAAACAGATAGACGACCTGGAGACACTTTTGTTGCATGGACCAGAGGAAACTACAAGAGGAGAAAGCAAGAACCTAAGTCGAATGCTAAGCCAAAAGCTTAAGCCTACATACGTGGACAATACAATTATGAAGTGGTATAGGGATGCCAGGTACTTTTTTCTGGACAATTGGCGAAGATCTTGGGTACTTGTCCTGTGGATTGGTGTGATGTTAGGCCTATTTGCCTATAAATTTGTGCAATATCGGAGAAAAGCTGCCTATGAGGTAATGGGCCATTGTGTATGCATGGCGAAAGGTGCAGCAGAGACACTTAAATTGAACATGGCTCTCATCTTACTACCTGTTTGCCGAAACACCATCACCTGGCTCAGGAATAAGACCAAACTAGGTGCTGTAGTTCCTTTTGACGACAACATCAACTTCCACATGGTAATTTTCACTTCTGCTATCTCCTTCAAGACAAGGAAAAGAAACATATCTATTTCAATTAACATGCTTGGTGGATTATGGCAGCTTTCACAAGTCAACAAGGTATGAAAATTAGTAGTATAAATAATGGTGTTTTTTTCAGGTAATAGCTGTGGCAATAGCATTTGGTGTTGGTGTACATGCCATCTATCATCTTAGTTGTGATTTTCCTCGCCTTCTTCATGCAAGTGATGAAAAGTACAAGCTGATGGAACCCTTTTTCGGAGAGAGACCATCAGATTATTGGTATTTTGTCAAATCATGGGAAGGAGTAACAGGGATTATAATGATTGTGCTGATGGCAATAGCTTTTACGTTGGCCAATCCTGCATTCAGGAGAGGCAGGACCAAACTTCCCAAACCCTTCGACAAACTCACAGGTTTCAATGCCTTTTGGTATTCTCATCATCTCTTCGTCTTTGTCTATGCCCTCTTGGTTGTGCATGGAATCAAACTTTACTTGACTACGGAATGGTACAAGAAAACGGTTAGCACCTTCAGTTAACCCTCAAGTGTTTTGACACAGCTGTTTTGAGTTCATATATAATGGATTCACGTGCACTTATTATATTATGTGTTTTGTAGACATGGATGTATCTGGCTGTTCCCATTACCATTTATGCATTGGAAAGACTCACTAGAGCACTGAGATCAAGCATTAAGTCTGTCAAAATATTGAAGGTATGTATCAAACAATAAAAATTCGATTATTTACTACATCAAGAAGCACCTTGCTCTACCATTATTACTTTTGGCCAAGGTTAAAACGTGTGCATGTTGTCAACTCTGAAGGTGACTCTTTATCCTGGAAATGTGTTATCACTTCAAATGTCAAAGCCGCAGGGGTTTACCTACAAAAGTGGACAATACATGTTTGTCAATTGTGCTGCTGTGTCTCCATTCGAATGGTTTGCATTTCAAGAACCATCTTCTAAATGAAAAGTCTTGTAAGTAATCTTTATTTCACAAAAAATCTAATCATGTTTGTTCATTGTTTATGCATTCATAGGCATCCATTTTCCATAACTTCAGCCCCTGATGATGATTACCTTAGCGTTCACATAAAAATAGTTGGTGATTGGACCCGAAGCCTGAAAACCAAATTCTCACAGGTGAATTAACAGTTCTTTTTTTTTCTAATCAATATGTGGATTTATCATAATTAAAGAATCTCTGTTTTTTGGTTTCTTTCAGGCATGCCAACAACCCCTCAACGGGCAAAGTGGACTTCTAAGAGCAGAGTGCTTGAAAGAAGATAACAGTTCAGTGTAAGCATGCTCTATTTTACTTTTCTAAAGTAGGCAATTTTGATAATGTGATCGGTAACTAAGCTAAAAATTATAATTTGACATTTCATAAGCTAAAAAACAAATATAAATACAGTTAACTGAATGTTTGCTAAAAATACTGATCAATTTAATAATGCTCTACAATGAAATTTCAGAACTTGAATTTAACTATTTACTAAATTATTCAAAACTTTCACAATCAATAATTTCATGTCAGTAAAATTTGTTGAATACAAGACTTTAAATCTCACTGGAACTACTTTTAACTAAAGCTAGAAACTAATTTACCACTCAAAATACCTAAAATCCCTTCACCAAATTTTATTTTATTACAGAAAAGTACAATTTCAATAATTGATGTCTGCTGGAGAGCACAAAACAAGTTGGATTTGAAATTATTTAACAAAACATTAACGTCATCGTACAGGGCATGTTTGTCTGTCCATTTTCGTTATGTGGTCAATGACAGCCATCGAGATTTTCAGGGCAACTTAGCACATGCTTTGGAAAGCGTTAGGTGAACATTTTAGAAAGAGATAACCAAATTTTGAGATCTGTTTGAAATGTGTACATACTCAAATAAAAATAACATATATGTATAATCATATATAATATGCAAGTACTATATATATATATATATATATATATATTAAGTTTTTGATGTTGAAACAAGAACATAGTATATGGTACTAACACATTTGATATATTTCTTGTCTGGTCCCATTGAATTTTCTGTCATCATTAGACTCCCCCCACTCTTCTCTTTCACTGTCATATAGGATGGTAGTGAAAGAGTGATCTCTATCAAATAACAACTGTGCCTATTTATAGTAAAATTCACTTCCCAGTTTGTCTGTTATCTGGACGCATATTTGAAAATTTGTGCATGCAAGTTAAGTTGTCAGTTCATGCATATTCAGGAGATACTGAAAATTACGTAACTCTGACCCCAAAAGCTAAAATAAGTTTTTTTATTCAAATTTTCTTTCATCTCATAAAAATCAGTCTATATCTGAAAGATTTACTTAAAAAAAATACCAAAAGTCTGGAAGAAGAAGATGAAGATGATGGGGTTTTATGGGTGCAGATCTTTCCCGAAAGTGCTGGTTGATGGACCATACGGGGCTCCAGCACAGGACTACAGGGAGTACGAGGTGGTTCTGCTGGTGGGGCTAGGAATAGGGGCTACCCCAATGATAAGCATTGTGAAGGACATGGTGAAGATGTTGAAGGAGATAGAGGAGGAAGAGGAGAGGGGAATGGAGGAGGGAGCAGCAGGAGCAGTGAAGAGTGATGATGAGTTCAAGACAAGAAGGGCATACTTCTACTGGGTGACCAGAGAGCAGGGTTCCTTCGACTGGTTCAAAGGGGTGATGAACGAGGTGGCGGAAGAGGATCGAAAGAAGGTGATCGAGCTCCACAGCTACTGCACCAGCGTCTACGAAGAAGGTGATGCTCGCTCTGCTCTCATTGCCATGCTGCAGTCCATCAACCATGCCAAGAACGGCCTCGACATTGTCTCTGGCACTCGCGTGATGTCTCACTTCGCCAAACCCGATTGGCGCAATGTCTTCAAACGCATTGCCCTTAACCATCCACATGGTCGTGTTGGTACGTAACTCATGCTTACAAATACCACTGTTTCAAACCCTTCAATAATTGCTGCTGCTGCTGCTGATTTTGACATGTTCCTTTGAACTCAACACTTATCATTAAATTTTGACAGAGATAACATTGTTTTGTTTGTGTGATGCAGGGGTGTTTTACTGTGGGCCATCAAACCTCACTCGTGAGCTTCGTCAGCTGTCTTTGGATTTCTCTCACAACACATCCACCAAGTTTGAGTTCCACAAAGAAAATTTCTGACAGGATAAGAAGTGAAGGATGTGGAAGCACCTTATTAAAGTTGTCCACTATGAGGAATGTTTTGTCATGTTGTTGATGGTCCATAGGTAAAGTTTCTACTCATGTGGTTGTTTAAGGATGAAGGCAAGAGGTGGTTGAATGGTTAGTAATGAGTTGGTTACTACCAACTACTATACTAAAGGTGTGGACTTCTGCTTGGATGTGTCTCAGTGTCTTTTACCTGTGTAAATTTTTAAGAAAATATCATCACAAGAAGGGGTTTTTATTTTTTATTTTTTTTTCTCTTTTGTAATCCTTGGAGAAGGACCTGGGAGAAACTGGAAAATAATACAGAAGGGGGAATAATTTGTTCATCTGGAATATGCACTAAACAGTTTGTATTAATTCTCTATGTCTTCTAGAATATTTATATATGTATACAAAATGCTAAATGATTGTTTAAATGAATTATTTATTTTAATTTTGTCACTTGTTCTAATGCTGCTAAAGGTGTTAAAGTGAATGTTTAGTTTAATTTTGAAAATCATACCATTAATTTCTCTTATGTAAACACCAATGTTTGTACTATCTATTATGACTACTGAATGAGTTTCTTGTGATACTGGTTATTCGGTTTAGGGTTTTGGCTTTCAGAATAAAAAAATTATAACAAAAACTAATTATAATATAAGTAACTAATATTTTTTTAAAATGAGATTAAGAGAGTATTAAGTCTTTTTAGATTTGAGATAAAACTATAAATAAGTGAGAACTTCAAAAATAAAAAGTAATAATTTTCTTACGGTAATATCCGTAATCTAAAATATTTATCACTAATTTAAACTTTGAGTGTCTTTATAGATATCCAAACTAAAAGATGAGGGACTAAAAAGACAAAATGAAAATATTCATTTAAATATAAATATAGTTTCAAGTTTAAGTTTTGCAAGTGAAAAAAAAGTGTGTTTAAGGGGTAAATTCTCTATCTAGCACCATTTACACTTTTATTTCCCTAACTAGCACTCTTTTGTTTTTATTTCCCTATCTAGCACCCTTTTGTTTTTATTTCCCTATCTAGCACCCTTTTATTTTTTATTTCCCTATCTAGCACCCTTTTATTTTTTATTTCTCTATCTAGCACCATTTCAAAAATAAATAAATAAATAATAAATAATAATTTTTTTTATAATTTTAATTTTGAATACATTAAAAAATAAATATTTTTAATGTTTAAAAATAGTTAGAAATATAATTAATGAATAAAGAAATGAGTTTTTATAAAATAAAATAAAAAATAATAATAAATTTAAAATGTGTAGTTTAAAATTATTTTTTTTAAGAATGAAGAAAATAAAAAATTAAACCCTACAACAACATAAAAGTTGAATCTATAAACATTAATCATTATTTATTTTTATTATTATTGATGATGTAATCATGTTAATTTCAAGTAAAAAATACATTACATAATTACAAAAAAATCAAAGTCAATTAGTATTAATTAATAATGGACACACAAATAATATTGAAGTTTCTATCCTAAATGCAAAAACCTAAAAAAAACTAATGCAAATGTTAAACTTAATGTTTAAAAATGAGAAGCAAAAAATGAAAAAAAAAAGTCTAGAAAATAAAAACAGCAACAATAAAAAAAATAATGCTAGAAAAAAAATAATAACTAA
>Ga0123342_1000624_pt1 | contig 56817 bp, 20 predicted proteins | sample Turbeawhitnodule_FD_89960 | JGI IMG/M metagenome (GOLD analysis project Ga0123342, IMG submission 89960) | Root nodule microbial communities of legume samples collected from Mexico - Turtle bean Mexico white nodule | ecosystem: Host-associated > Plants > Roots > Nodule | place: Mexico: Nepantla...
TAGTTTAAGATCATCTGGGCCATGGTAGGGTTGTTTCTGTGAGAAAATCTTTGAGTCTTTTGTGACGTGGTGGGTGGCACCAGTATCAGGGTACCATAGGGGGTCGTCAATGGTAGAAGGAGCGCCAATAATGGATGGAGTGGAATCTTGGTCAAAAGAAGGTGCATACTGTGAGACGTTGGCATGAAAGTGATGTGTAGCAGGTGGTTCATAACGGTGCCAGCAAGTGTCTGTACTATGACCTGGTTTATGACAAATCTGACAGGATAACTTGACAGAAGTCCAGGGAGAGGGTTGAGGTGAGGAAGGACGAGTGCGCGAACTAGAAAAGCTAGGTCCAGAAGAATTTGTAGAGCGGCCTCCACGCGGAGTATAGGAATGGAACTTCTTTTTATTTTGAGTTTTGAATTGCCAAGGGGTAGGAGTAGAGACAGTATTTACCTGAAGAAGAGTATCATGTGATAGTTTGTGTTTATCAAACCGTGCTTCTTGAGCCAGCAAGAGTGCTTCTAGATCGTCAACACTGTATGGGTCACTGCGGGAAAGAACAGACGTGAAGAACCCATCAAAATCTGCAGATAGACCATCAAGAATGGCATCAACGTGATCGACAGTCGATAGCGGAGAACCCACTGCAGCCAGAGAATCAACAACTTTCTTGATGTCATTGAGATACGCATAAATGGATCTGTCATTCTTGGACGTCTTTAGAAGCATTAGAAACTTCTTGACCATGGCACGAGTGTGGGAAGCGTAGTGAGTGAGAAGACGATGCCAGATCTGTGCGGAGGTTTCCAGACCCACCATTTTTGTCAGAAGCGGATAAGTCATGGCAGCAAGAAGCCATGCAACGATCAACTGATCTTGTTTGTGGTAAGAGCGAAACGCTGGATTTTTCGTAGGTGGGGTTTCGGAAGTTTGTAGGAACTCCGATGGAGTATGACTGCTATCCAGAAAATGCATGAGATCAAAACCGCGTAAGGTGGCGAGGACTTGTTGCTTCCATATGAGGAAGTTCTCATCATTTAATTTGAGAGAGATAGGGGTATTGAACTGATGAGCCGGGAGAGACGTAGCCACAACAGAGGTGGTCCGGACAGAGGTTGAAGAAGATGAGGAAGAGGAAGAGGCCATGGGGAGAGAAAAAAAATTGGCTCAGGATACCATATTAGAATAATAGAAAGAGAAAGAAAATCTTATTGATGAAACAGCAAGAAGGAGTTATATACAGAGTGAGAAGAATGGAGGTGGAGAGAAACAGTAAACCGTTAGAACAGTTAACAGTTGTAACTAATATTCTAATAATTTCTTTGGAAAATTACACAAAAATGGTAACAAAGGTGCATGTTGGAAGCTGGGCAAACTTGAAACCGCATGTCAACACTATTCATGGTACAGTTAAGAAGTAACTCAGTTTTTCTGTAATCGAAGCAAACTTAAAGATATTATAACTTCGTCATCTCACAAAAATAACATATAAAAGTGTGATTTAATTCAATTTTTGGGTAACAATATATTTAAAAAAAATATAAAAATTATGTGATTTGGTTTAATTTAATTTGAACATAAAAAAGCTAAATGAAATAAAAAATTGTTGTGTAACTCGCTTTTGTGAGAGGTTATATGGCTGACCTTTCATTCACTGTTTTAAAAAACATTCATTTGTTTGATATGGATTCCAGTTATTATGGTCAACAAGTGAAGAAGTTCGATGATAAAGAAAAATGGAGTACAAAGAGACAAAGAATAAAGAAAACTTAAATGAATAAAAAAAAAAATAAAGTTAAGTTGTTGGAATGGGACGACGAATAAAAGAATAAAAGAGAAAAGAGAAGTGTTCTTTTAAATATATTTTTAAGTCTTATTTCTTATAATTTCTTTTATTATAATGCATTATTTTCCTTTCGGTTGATTCGATTGCCTTCGTACGTCTACGACGATCACACACCCAATTATCTTTGTATTCCTTTGTGCCTTTCTTCGATCAAACACCTGAAAATTCAGAGACAATGGGCGCCCTAGAGGTCGTTTGCACTCCGACGCTCAAGTAAGTATAGGGCTAAGAAACACCAAAACTAAGCTGTAAAAAGCTCTCTGTGTAATCTGTGTGTATATCAGCGTCAAAGTTGCGTACCTTATTAGGTTTGATACTACCCTTTATATACTATAGGGTTTCCGCTGTTTTCGCTAACCATAATTAAAGTTACAGAGGGTATGCCTTAGTGTCGCTATCACCCACGCTTAGGGCAATCTAGCGTGTAGGGCTCCCTTACTGGAGTGCAACCTCTGACGGGATGACCACCTAGGTACCAACTTGTGCACCTAATCCCTGGGGCCATCCGTCCTGGGAGTGCCCTAGCTGTTCACGTGCCATGCATGCAGTTTCACCCTTGGAACGTGGCCTTCGCAGGTTATATTTCTTCCAGTAATATTTGTACTGATCAATAGCTTTATACCATATTACAAAGTGGACTTTAAGTCTAATTCAACCCCATAAAACTAGCTCATGGGGTGAGCTTTGCACTCACTTATATACAATGAAATATTCTTATCTCTAGTTGATGTGGGATCTCCAGCCACCTTTGTGCAAGGGAAGATTTTGGTGTCGTATGCATCTCCCCTCATGTTTTGGCTTACTTTGTGCTTTGGCAGAAGAACAGTCTCTCCCAAGTTTGATTTGACTCTAGAGAAAATCCCGCACCTATCCATCCGCATTTTTAATTTTAATTTTTATTATTATTATATGTATATTTATATATTTATTTAAATAAAAAATAGATTTATGTGTATCTTTAAGTATGAGCAGAGAACATGAGAGGCACAAAGAGAGCATGATAGTTGTGTTATTGAGTTTCAAGAGATTTGATGAAGAAGAGAGATAAAGTGAAAAAGAGCGAAAAAAGAAAAAAACACGATGATAAAATTTCAAAAATTCAAATTGAAACATTTGAAAATTATAGAAATGGATATATTTCAAAAAATTAAATTAAAAAAAACTATTCTATATTCAAAACTGTTTTTGATAATATATTTTAGAAAAAATAAAAAATAACGTGATATCCATAATACAGTAATAAAATTAAATATTAATATAAAAATAAAATAAAGACATTTAAAAGTGAGAAATCTCCTTTATATAGCTATAAAATAATTAAAGATTTTTTTATTAAAATAAAAAAATTAAAATTACACTGTGAATTGTAATTATTAACGATAATTTTTTACTAGTTGACAAGAAAGTTTTGTAATTTTTTTTATAATAACAAAAAATAAATAAAGCTTGTTATGAAAGCAATATATTTTAATAGATAGGTTCGAAGAAAGAAAAAAGTGAGTCAAGTAAGTGGGGTTTAGTAAAGAAAGAATCAAATAATGCAAGTTCCTATACATTGAAAGGGTAGAGGTGGAAAAGATGTAACCTTAGCCTCCAAGGAGTCCAAGGAGAAGTAACAGAGAAAGTGTTGTCTTAGTATAAAATTTAAGAGCAATCATGACACCTTTTGCTTGAAATTATATCTCTTCAAATATGATAAAAATATCTCTTTATATTTGATAATCTTTATCATTTTGAATGGTATAATTTGGAACAATACAATAAAAAAGTGAATGTCAAAATAATATTTTTAAAAAAAATTTAAATTGAAACGTCACTAAATTAAAAGCATTATAAGTGGGATTCATTAGAAAAAAAATATTATTTAAATTATTTAAATAATTTTAAATATTTTTGCTTGAATTTTCATTAATGATATTTTTTTTTAATTTTTATTATAAATATTAACATTTATTATGAATATAGGATGGAGTAATAATGTAAAAATATCATAATCCAATAATAAAATACTAAGTTCTTGTACATTGAAAAGGTAAAGGTAGAACCTTAGCCTCGAAGGAGAAGTAACAGAGAAAGTGTTGTCTGAGTATAAATTCCACCCTTATATTCTTCCTTATCAAACCAACCATCCAAACAAACTCATTCATTTGCAGCATCAAAATGAGTGGCAGCGACGGCAGCGGAAGCAGCTGGACCTCAAAGTTTCTGAAAGTGGCCGGCGCAGCCGCCGCTACCGCCGCCGTAGCCGGCGGTTTAATTGCCGCTCTCGCAGCAGCATCTGCTAACTTCCAGCAGGAAGCAGCGTTTAGCGCAAGGGGTGAGAGCGGAGAACGTGAGCATGGTGAGCCTTGGTCGCGCAAGCAGGCTAATAATAATATGGGTGGTGGCACCCTGGTATGTAAATTTTGTTCTCTTCACTCACGCTTTTGGTTTGTGGATTAATTTTGAAAGCAACATGTGAGTTGTTATCTTTGACAGGAGAAGTGGGAGAAGCCTGAGGTTGGTTGGGTGAAGCTGAACGTGGATGGTTCGCGAGACCATTACAAAGTAGTCTCTGCAGGTTGCGGCGGGGTTGTGAGGGACTCATCAGGAAAGTGGGTGCGTGGCTTTGCTAAAAAACTGGACTCATCTTTGGAAGTGCACCAGACAGAGTTAGAAGCCATTCTCGCGGGGCTGCAGCTTGTTTCAGACATGAAGTTTAAGAAAGTGGTGGTGGAGTCAGACAATAAATCCGTGGTGAGCATGGTGGAGAAGTCCGTTCATCCAAATCACCCTGATTGTGTTATCATCCAACAGATAAGAGCGATGCTACACCGTTTTGACTGGGAAGTGAAGCTTGTTGCTATCTCGAACACGGCCAATAGTGTTGCTGATAAACTCGCCAATAATGCTCGTACTCTGTCTTCTGATGATCCCTACCAGGAGTATTCTGTTCAACCTCATAACTGTGTCCAGTTTCTCCAGAGAGATGGGTGTCTCAGCAGCTTCTAGATATTTTACTAAAATAACAAACCAAAAATCATCACATGGCGTGAGGATTTTGAAGCCACTGCTTCTTCAACTAGTTTTATGTTGTTTATCAATTATGTTTTATGTTCTTCAACTAGTTTTATGTTTATGTTGTTCAACTAGTTTTATGTTTTATGTTCTTCAACTACTTTTATGTTTTATTTTGAGATATCTGGTGATCAATGTTAACGTAATGGCTTTCACTTTTGTCTTTGGGAAACAAAAGTATAGTTGGGCATTGGAAATTGATTTTTCTTTGAAAGAGTTATAGTCTTCACTTCAGGTTTGGGTCACTATCTAAGTATTCGAGATTCCCTTCTCGACAATACCAACAATTAACGTCACTAATCAAGATTAAAATTTAATCACGTAATTAGTAAAATGTAACACGTTAAATGATTAAAAAATAGCAATTAAGAGACTTTAGTGTACTCTAGTCATTTGTATAGGTATGGAGTCCAGAGTAATTGATCCTTCCTAATTGCTATATACCCTCTTATTAGTTTGAGAATTGATTTGGGTGTTGTCCTAATGTTTGAGAACCCAATTGTCCCTGGCTCATGGTTTACAAGTGTTTATTACGTAATGACTCTTAATAATACTATTAATTACTCTCTGTCGCATGGTAGTGGGTTCATGAGAAATGAAGTGGTCGAGTAGTCGAATGGTGCTCGACACCCAGTGTTTGAAACTCTACACCTCAATAGTACACTTGTCCCTTAGGCTCGAGCTTGTCCCTTAGGCTCGAGTATGACAAAGAGTTTAAGTTTTGTAAGGAGAGTTGTTCTTTTGGTTGGTCGAGGTGTAGCATTCGCTTTGTTACGTGGCTTGGTTTGTCTTGGCAAATGAAACTATTCGTCTCCCAACTAATCTAAAAAAGAAAGGGAAGGACAGGCAGAAGGAAAGTGAACATGGAAAATTGATCCTGCAAATCAATTGGGTCAACATTAAAAATAGATCTTATGGATGTGTTTCTACATTCTGGTTTGATATACTATATTGGTGTAGTAATACCAACATTTTTAGTGCAAATCATATTTTTAATCTCAGTACATCCTTGACAAATGAAGGAACCAGTACATGAATCACAAGTAAACTTATCATTAAAACATGATAATTCAAAATCTCATTAAAATTCAAGTAAATTATCATCCTTAAAACCAATAAGTTTGTCAATGCAAAGAATAAAGTAATTTTGGATTGGCTGTTTTATAGCGTCTACGTTATTGGAAAGATATACACTTCAATGTTAGACATTCCATTTAAATTAGGTCCTACACCTGTGCATGTATTAGCAAAACCCTCATTGTCTTGAGCAATCATATGCATTTTAGGAGTATCTCGATAAGGGTCTATACCTCTAAATGAAATGGAAATTAGATTAATGTTTGTATACAACATTTGATTCATTGAAGTATTGTTGATATTTATTTTATTTACATTAATTTCTTTATACATCATTTTATTTATTGAAGTATTATTGATATTTATTTTATTTTGTTAGGCATCAAACCTTCTTTGATTAGAATATTAAAGTTTGATTCAATTTTATTGTTCTTCCTTACATTTTTTATTGTCCAAAAAGTGATATCAAAGACTACAACTAATTAAATAGATCCAAAACAAAAAAAATACAAAAAAGTTTTTAAAAAATTGAAAAGTAGTTGGTCAACCCGCCAACCCACCCTATAATGAGACATGTTACTAATTCTAGTTTGTATAACCTTGACATACTAGCTTGGTCCGATCCGTTTTTGGCAGATCAATGATGGATTGGACCAAGACGGAACTACTGACTTGCTTTGCCATCATTAATAACACGCAAAAGTTATTTTTCCACAATTTTTTAGAATTGAAAAAAAGTTAGAAAATAATTAATATTTTATATAATTAAAAGTTAATGTCATTTTGAGAAATCATAAAACTAGAATCACTACAAGAAAATCATGAAATAGAAACAAATTTTTAGAGACCAAAATAATTAGTTACAATAGTAACTAAATTAAAAACCATTTTAGAAACTAAAAAAAATTGTTTATAAATTAGTTTATATTATTGTTAAATAGTTTCTAAATTGATATCTAATTAGCAACCAAGGTTTTAACTACCAATTATTTAGTTTCTAAATTTGCTCTCTAAAACTTTGGTTACTAATTAGATAACAATTTAGAAACTATTTAACAATAATAGAAACTAATTTAGAAACCAAAATTTCTTTTACTTTCTAAAATGGTCTCTAATTTAATTATTTTAATTTCTAAAAATTGGTTTGTACTAAATAAAATTGTCACAAAACATGATTTTATTGAATTATTATAAGATTCTTAACAGCAATACAATGTAGTTATTTGAAAGTACTAGCATATAGATGATTTTCAATATTTTATTATAAATAATAATTTCCATTAAATAAGTTGAATATAAACTTCTCAATGTATAAATAGTTTATTAATGCCTTACATTTTGTTTCCCTTTTTCGAGGGTAATGAGTAATTCAATCCACCTTCACGGTTCCCTTTTTTCAAGGATTAATACATAATAGCTTTTTTAAAAGTGTGCATGTTGAAAAAGTAAATGCAATAAATATGAAAGAAATTGCCAAAATAATACTTAGTTGGGTAGAAAAATTTATATTCTTTGCTCTATAAAAATAAGCACATCCTTTGTCTTTGTAAAAGGTTCACATATATTTTTTATATTAGTGAATAAACTTTTATTTACATATCTTATATATATGTATATATATGTGTTAATAGAATATTTCAATATTAATAAATTTTTAATATTTAATTATGTCAAATTATTCGTACTAAAATAAATAAAATATAAATAACTATAACAATTAGTCCTCTAGCTGCACCAACACAAATATTTAACCAAATGGTAGCCATGTTCATCTATATGCTTACGTGACTTGACCCTCACAAAATAGTTTAATATTTTTCTGACTTTCTACATCTTGGGGCTTACTAAGAATAATTTTAAAGTGGATTCTCTTTCAACAGTTGAGATGGCCGAGTTGTTCTAAGGCGCCAGATTAAGGTTCTGGTCCGAAAGGGCGTGGGTTCAAATCCCACTCTCAACAAATAATTTTTTTAAATATTTTCTTATTGAAGGGTACAATAGTAAATGTGTTTTTAGTATGGGGTGTCGAAAGAAGCCATGGAGGTGCAGGAAGAAGCTGTCCTTCAGCGGTGGTGATTAAGAAAGATGGGTCTCAAAGTCCATAAATACTTTTCTTCGAGAGTTTCTTCTTGCACCATTTTTAAATTAGCCTTGGGGGTGTTTTGGAAGTAATTTTTTGACTTATCTAGAAGCAATTTTTTGACTTATCTAGAAGCAATTTTTCAAATACGAATTGGTGGATCCAAAATGCATTTTTTGGCTTACAAATTGGTGGATCTAGAATGCATTTCAATCCGGGTAACTTTCGGACACACTCATTCAGGATATTTTTGGATCACTCAATTCGGGACTATGTTACGGAATCACGATTCTGGAAAACAAAAACAATAGGGATGAGATGAAGAGACATCACCGAACCACCACCAAGTGAAACGCACCTCACGGTTCCTATGCGATGAGATGAAGCTGTCGTGCCCAAAGAAAGGCAAAGAAACGTAAGAAATGTAGGTTTGTGGTGTGCGTAAGGAAGAAGAAGAAAGAGTATGGATAGTGTGTTTTAGGGTTTTTAGGAAATAATAAGGATAATTTTGTCTTTGCATAACATTGTGAGGGTGCTGGAAGAAAAACATAAAGGTGCAGGAAGAAACTCCCTGTTTCATCATGCACCAAATTTCTCCCTGTAGCCTTAGGTTTTGGAAATTCTGTTTTGGAGAACGTTTTTTGGGAATACATTTTATGAATTCCAAAAAATATGTTCTAGAAACATTTTGGAAAAAGTATTATGGAAGTCATTTTTATAAAGGGTAAAACAATTTTTTCTGAAATTGATTGATACGAAATGGGCACCTTCTTTCTGAACCTCCACATTTTCTTACTACTCTCTATACTTCTTCAAATACTAGAATTATCCTATATTTTGAATTTTAGAATTCAGAATATAAAATTTGGTATTTCGAATTCTAAGAATTCATAATACAAAATTTATTTTGCATTCTGAATTATTTTGAATTTTAAAATTTGGAATACAAATGTGTATTTCGAATTGTAGAATCTGAAATACAAAGTATAATTCGTTATACAAATGTCACTTTGAATCTATCATTTTACCTTTAACCTGCTGATGTTGATTCTCTTGGCATTGGTTAGAGCAAATTTTCATATGCTATTACCATACATAATTGGGAGAAGCTCATCCGACACTAGAGTTGGAAACGCCTCATTTTGTTTAATTCTTGTTCTTCATTTCCTTCTTATCAAATCCAAGGGGGACTTCTCATATTTATAATCTTCCTATGGTGTGCTCTGTTTACTATTCTTCCGTACTCTCTTCTTTTTACCACGCTAAAAGCAGGAACGGGTGTGAGGAAGGAAATGCCACTTGTGGTGCATGGAACAAATGAAGAAGAGAAGATGGGGTGTTGCAGGTTTTTTTTAAGGGTCAAATGGTAATTTCATGACTCCATTGAGGTGTAGGAAGAAGGAACCTACAAAATGTTATTACTCGGCCATGTCCACATGGAGACTATTGGTTTTGGGCTCTTCCATTATGCACCCTCATATTTTAAACCTACACTCCCATATAATTATAAATTCAACTTTACCTTTCCTGAATATATATTTTATATTTTGGATTAAACAATCTAGAATTCAAAAGTTAAGAATTTTTTAATATTTCTATTTTTTTGTATACTTTTTAATATAAAATTTGATGTATTTAGTGGTGGTTGTTGAATACAAAGATATAATCCTAATTGTGGAGCAAAATGTCTAATGAAATAGATAAGTTGTCTGATATGGATGAGTCAAACATAATAAAGTTTGTGGCATCTTAAGATGAATTGGTTGGAGGAGACAATGTTCGACCATTTACAACATATGATATAAGTTTAATTGCATTTACTTGTGTAAGAAATGTGTGACATAAGATATACTTAAGTTGTAATGTATTTGTATAAGAATTTGGTACATGAGATGACTTACTAAGGTAGCCTTTAGACTAGGTTTTGTAGTTGTTATTTTGAAGTCTGGCAAAGCAAATGGACAACAGGAAAAAAAGACGTATGTGTTGTTAGATTGTGAAAGGGGTGGTAAGTATATGAAAAACAAAATTAATTTGGAAGTTACTGTGATTGGTACAAGAAAATGCGATTGTTCTTTTAAATTGCAAGGCAAACTAGGTATTGGAGAAGGTTGGATGTTGAAGGTAATATATCCATGAATTGGTTAATACATTAGTTGCTCACCCTTATGCTCACAAATTAAAATCAAATGAACATTCCATGGTTATTGACATGACTAAGAGTATAGTGAAGTTAATAAACATAATACTTACTTTGAAATAGTAGTACAATGAGAAAAAATTCACGACAATAAGGCAAATATACAACTAGATATGCATATAAGAGATCACAAAGATGATCCAGAATTTAAATGCAACAGTTAATGATGTTGTTAGAGCGTGACAATTATATTCAATAGAGTTGTGGTAATGAGTTTACATAGGTTGTTTACATGTCATTTTTAGACACATCTCAATTCGGTTAAATTGTTGAATGTATTTAACATTATGCTCTTGATGGACAACACATACAAAACCAACAAAGGTGTTCTTTGCTTGAGATAGTTGACGTGACGTCCACAGGATCGACTTTCTATGCTCCTTTTGTGTTGTTAGCAAGTGAGCGAGAAAACAACTTGTTTGGTCCCTCAAAAGACTTAGAGGGTTATCTTTTAGGATGGATGTTTTCCTAAAGTAGTTATCAGTGACATAAATCTTGCTTTAATAAATGCAATTAACATTATCTTTCCTGAAACTTCCAACATTTTGTGTCGGTTCCACATTAATAAAAATGTTGGAGAAAAATGAAAAATGTTAGTGGACTCTATGTAGGCTTGAGAATTTTTTATGGATGCATGAGATTCTGTGATAGATTGTGCAAATTGTGATGCATTTGTGGGATATGTGAAATGTTTTGAAGTTCTTTGTTTGCCATAATTAGTATTTTTCGACTATGTGAACAACATATGGATCATTCCCACATAAGAAATTTTTGTAAAGGCATGGACATTCAAGGTGTGCATTTGGGAAACATAAGGTTGACTAAGTATATTATTTTGTATGTATTCATTAGTTGTTGTTAATAAACAAAAAAACTTGTTAATTCCACATTCATTAGTTATTGTGTACTTGCATTTATCATGCTTAATCATAGAATTCACTCACTAGAATTTGAAGTGGGTACTTCAAAATAGTATGAGAGACTTGTGTACATTCTGGAACATAATCAACAACATCACATGGTTGCAACATAATGAAACTAAAACATCGTTTAAGAAGATTATGCATGTTGTGAGCCACACTTCCTATATAAGTTTATATAAAAGACTACAAGGGTTTGTATCTAAATATGCTTTGATGCACATTGCTCAGGAGTTTGATTGGGTTAAACATGTTGATATTGATAGTGAACATTGTGGTTGTCTACTCGGACATACTCACGATTTACCTTGTGCATGCAAATTAGCTATATATGACCTTGGTTGCATACCCTTAAATAAAGTTCATGTTATGTGAGTCAGACTAAGCTTTTATGATATGTCATCATGTGATTCATCCTCTGAGTTGTCTAACAAGAATTTAATGTTATATTGAATTATTTTAAAGAAGTTAACATTGCAGGCAAATTGATAATTAAGAGCAAGTTTTGTGAAATTGCATACCCATATATTAACGTGTGCATCATGGATAAAGTGAAAATCAAGGAATCACAAAAAGTCTAGCAAATAGATTGGTCATATCTACAAAGCATGAACCCTCATATTTTAAGCATATTGTTGTCATTCATTCTATAAAGGATAGTTCTTCTACATGAAAGTCAAGCAAAGAGAGGGAAAAATGAAGTTCCCCTTGAACACTAAAGCAATTTCAGTGTTGGACCAATTTCATCCCAATATATAATTGATGTCATTGATATGAAGGTTGATGGTAATTGCGGATATCGATCTATAGTTGCATTGCTGGGAATGGGGAACATGGTGGCTTGTCAGAATGGATTTGTTGAAAGAAATTTGGCAATGGTGTGATAAATATGCTACATCATTGGATAGTTATGAATGGGTAGACTAACTAAAAATGTCATCACTGGTGGATGAGATGTCAATGGTAAATTATGACACACATTACACACTTTTTTTTAATGTCTATACTACAATGATAATTCTCTAACTGACATTGATGTCTTCGTAGGCTAGTAGAGAAATGGACGACTATGTTCTATGAGATACGTGATTATTAGTAGATACAATGTTGTTTTAGTGTTTATCATTGTAGCAAAATATGACTATACTTCTATTACGAAGTAAGTCTCTCATGAATGTCAGTCTGCATCCAATCATATGTATAAGACATGTGCACAATTCACATTTTGTTAAAGTATTTTCATACATGTGTGGTCATGTTTTACATTATTATTCCTAATTACTCATTGATTATACTATACGTTTAAAAATTGTGCAAAAAATTGTAGGATAGTTGTCTCATACCAACTCTAGACATATTTTGGTCTGTATATTATTATACAATAGTTAACTTATGATTTTCATTCTATATTAGTGTAAAAGTGTTTACCTAAATATTAGGAGTTACACTCACATATGTTTAGATAATTGACTTTATTCATGCACAATGTTGATTTTATTCTCGTATATGATTCAGATTGTATTCAATTTCAATATTAATAAACTTATTTAAAATAAACAAATACATTATGAAATGTGGAATTCAGAATATATTTTCCATTCAGAAATATATATCAAAAAAGGCAATCCGAAATGCATTTTATCAAGAGCAAATTTATCATTCAGGTTTAAAAGATGGGAATAAAGAATTCAGGTTTTGACTTGTGGGAGAATATAGTTGGCAAAGAATTTCGTATTCGTAAATATCCACTTCTACTAGGCTCAACTTTAAAAAAATAAAAAAATAAAAATCATTTTAGTCTACCAAATATTCAGCCGTCACATTAACATCTAAGTAAGAAATTTATAAAAAATGTTTTTAGAAAATAACTTTTAGATATTACAAGTGGATGTTTTATATCACAAACAGTAGTAGGTCAATTAACCTTCTATAAAACAAGTTATTAACAACTATCATAATTTTTCGAGATGAAAAGTTAATGATTAAATAAAAATCACTAACTTTACAAACTAAAAACATAAGTCTATTTTAATTTTTCTTTACTTAAAGGCCCAATGTGATAGTATTTCGTATTTTTAGAGTGGCATCAGGAATCATCATCCATGCTCTAGTGCTTGTTTGCATTTGGAAGGTTGAGAAAACTGTGGAGGCGTTTTCCAAGGACCATGTAGATGTTGGGGTCTCAACAAGCCTTGGCCTTAGCTCTTCAGTGGGTCTCTTCATCTTATTCTTCACTACTACCATTCTGCTTGAAGAAAAAGAGAGGCCAAACTTGGTTATAATTTTGTCAGTCAACATGTTTGGTAGCTCAGAATAAACCAGTTCGTCTTTTGGCATCTCTAGGCACATCTTTTCCTGATTATGTGCATTCCTCAAACTGATATATGATTTTCGTCAGGATCAATTTTAATGCTTTCCTTGAAAAAATGTGCGCAAATAATTAGCAAGATGAGGACAATAATATCAATATTACTGTCCATCCGGAAAATATTGCACTTTTTAATAAGAAAAAAAAATCTTCACATATTTATAGTCCATTAACCTATTATCTGCTGTAAATTTTGGGGGGAATGACGGGGGAGACTAATAAATACATTTAAGATATGAATACCAAACAATGAGCTACAATCGTAATAGCACTTCAATTATAACACCAAATACCGACAACTATATTGTTAGCATTTAGTGACAAGAAGTCAACAGAAACTTATCCTTCAAGCGTGAGATGAGCTTGAACTTCTCCTCAGCCTCAACCTGTGCACGAACGTCAGATTTTGATGCACGATCTGGATGAAACGTAAACAAGGCACGTTTATAGGCTGCTTGCACCTGAAACGTCCATTAACAGACAAATAGCATCAAATACAGCATAGGGCATTGGATAAATCAGAAGTAGGAACCACAATTATCTGACATCCATCATCATCATCATAAGACTACAACACTAAACTAAACATTGAGAAGGGGGCAGACGCAGACATAAGATGTTAAACATGTCAAGGTTTGTAAATGAAGTCACATGTGGGAAAATGAAGCTATATATGTATGTGTGTATATTACCATTGTCATTATCTAAAAGATTTGATAACTAAGATCAACCATAACAAGAGATCTCCCAGGATTCAAATAACCGTAAACAACTTAAATTAAAAATCCACTTAGATATGAATAAAGGGAACAAACACCCTTGAATTCTCATGTCCACGTCATACTCTGGCTAGTTTTCCATGACCAAAAAAAAATAATGATGCCGAAAGATAATGGAATTTGTAACTTTTCGTACAACCGTTTTAAGGGCAGGGTTACCTTAAATTTGATTGCATCGAAAGCATTAGTGAAGCAAAAAATAATGTAAACTTGCATAAAGATAAGATTTTTTGTACAAATGCTCTCAGGGAGTATTAACTGACCAGCTTTCTTAATAGAAAATATTTAATAGCAACCATGATCTCAAGAATTTACTCATATAAGTGATTTCATTTCATTTGAACAATGGATAGTATAAATATACTAAATAATTAAAAAAGTGTATAGCATAGCATTCAAACAATATGGACTCTAAATTATCAAGTGTGATAAAAAGAATGATATATTATTAAAAGAAATAATATATAAACACAACTTGCCTCATTGGGCAAAGGGGTAAAGCTTCCTCCCACATGTATTCCCAGGCCACGAAGCAATGAGGTCATATCATGGCATTGCATCTCCAAATGATTAAGCCCCTTCCTTATATCAACCCGAAGTTGCTCTTTCAGGTTCATAAATTCTTCATCCTGAATTTGGCATTATATGTCAGATTAGAAAAAGAAATAACGAGTTGGTAAAAAATTCCATGGTTTATATTATGTCCACACTGAGCATCAAAGGAGACATTCAAATGGTCATATATAATTAAAAGGAGAAGGAATTTCTAAAAGGTAAAGTGAAGGATAATTAACATAAGAAACACTTTCAGGTGTAAATTAAAGAAATAATTGCAACCTTCTTTTGGGACTCTCTCACTTCTTCAATGCGCTCTTTTTGCCTTCTTTGCATATCCAATAGGCGCTTTTCAGCCTTTCTTCTTTTGCGTAACATTTGTACTTCCTCTGCCTGTAAAAGAACAAGAACACATAATCTCAGTTTAAGGAATCACATGACAACATCATAATCGTAATAGCAAGTTACCCAATATATAAGTATATATAAACCAAGTATAGTGCCAACATCCAAAATGTAGAAAGTGTTCCGGTGTAAGAATAAATATCATAAGGTAGAAGTGACCAAAGATTATCAAATGAAAACTTCTGCATTAAATTTGACCATCTGACCCACTTTGATAGCATAACATAACTTGCATCCAGTTGTCTTCTTTTGCGGAGGAAGAGGAAAAGCTCTCATGTCTAGTTCATGTCAAGAGCCTAGATTTCATCAATTATGATTTGTCAATTGTCTTTTTTCCCAAAGGAAGAGGAAAAAGCTCTCATGTCTAGTCAAGAACCTACATTTCATCAATTATGGTTTGTCACCATCCAAATTGATCAAGCGCTTCAAGTACAACTTTAGGGAAACAAAAGATGAACAAAGGAGACAACCAACAAAAGCTTAGAAAATTGTAAATAGGATGAGGATTCCAGTAGAGAAAATACCCTTTCATAGAGCTATGGGTTAGCCAAGATCTTCATTATTGAGAGTTGAAAGATGGGTAGATGGTGGTTAAGGACTCATAAGGTAACACTGAACCAGTCTCTTGTGTTTTGCATTGATAAGTGATTAAGAGTGATGATGATGATGGTTTTGGTGGGCTTAGAGGAGGAGAGGGACTGTGAAAAGTTAGTTGATTAGTAAGGTCAGGAGGGGGGATGACAATGGTTCAACAAATAGGATAGGTAAGACTTGTTGCACAGAACTAGTAGCTTGAAAAGGAAGGAGTCTCCTAAAAAAATATCACACTTGCAGACATGTAAAAGTATTTAGTTACAAACAAGAGAATAACATCAATACCCTTTTTAGAGATGACAATATCCTAGGAAAACACATGTGATAGCTCTTGCAAAGAGGTTACCCAACCCGGAAAACATGAACAAAACACACACCCAAAGACATGAGGAGACATGAAATAAAGGTTCATCTAGAAAGAGTATAGTATATGGAATGTGATTGTCAAGAGAGGAAGAGGGCATTCCCCCAGTGATGAACTAGTACATTAGCACCAAGCTACAAAGTATGAGTAGTTTCAACCAAGTATCTATTTTTCTTCCTACCACCGAGTAACCTAAAAGGATATTATAGTAAATTCCATTTATTCAAGTTCAGAAGAACCACATATTCAGTCATGGAAACAAGAGTTTATGCCACAGTTTCTCTGGCACAACATGCAAATTTAGAAAGATTAGGTGCTTTGCTGTGATGTCATGTAACGTGTATGGCCTTTTTAGTGGTTTAAGCAGAATTATATGTCCAATGACTATTATGCAGTCCTGATCCACAGTGAGAGTTCCTTATATTCACTAACCAATTTTTCTCGTTGTAGCAAGTTTTGGTTCAGCTAACCTTGCGAAAATAATTGCTGATTTTTGGCAGCTTTGTGAGAGAGCTTAGACAAAATAAGAGGTTATTTCCCAAAATAAACTAATCTAAAAATGCACTAAATCTAAAGGCCAACACCAACAAAAGCTTAAATATAAAGTTAGATCTTCCTACACAATAAATTAGACATTTAAAGGGATTTGGCATTTGCACAATTAATTGGCCCTTCATCAACTTGTGAGACCCCAAGCACACATTTTGAAGAACAAACATATCTAAGGGCATAAATCAAAAGAGATTGAGGGGGCATTAGGAAGAGCTTCTGTTGAGCTTACTGGGGCTTATTTTAACATATAAGCACTTCTTCAGCTGAAAGTGTTTGTATATTAAAGGCACGTTTAGCTTATTTGTGAAGTTTATCTAACAGCAGCACAACCAATTTTCCCATCTAATTAAATATGCCTTTTTAGCTTATTTGTGAAGCTTATGTAAAGGTAGCACAACCAATTTTCCCCTCCAACTATATATGCAGTTTTCAGCTTATTTGTGAAGCTTATCTAAAGGTAGCATGACCAATTTTCCCCTCTCAACAAGTGAGATCACTAACTAAGCACACACATTTGAAGAGACAATGAATCTAAGATCATTATTGAAAGAGACAGAGGGGGCACTTGAAATAGCTTTCCCCAAGATTATTTGGCTCATATTATAATATAAGCACCTAGGTTTAACAATCAAGCCATTTGATTAAGCAAGTGAAAGTGGCTTATGAGTACGAATACTTGAATATAACCATTATTTATCCTATTTGTGAAACTTAACAAAATTAGCTGACTAGCTTATAAGGTTGCAATTCATTTTCTTACATCTTATTTATAAAAATAAATCTATTAAATAGAATGCTTATAAAACTAGTAGTACAGTCATAAGCATTTAATTGTTCATAGGCCTCTAACCCAAACATGTGCATAAAATATTTAAATAATAAGATGTGTGTATTACCTGAATTTGCAATTGTAGCTGCCTAGATGCCCATTCCTCTTCCATTGCTTGCTTATATTCATCAGTCTCCTTAAGTTTTTCTCTTTCATTAATTATATTTCTCTCATTTGAAGTAGTGCTAGTGAGGCCACAATGATCTTCATTTAAAGCAGGCCCATCACAACTAACATGTCTTTCATCAACAGAGGCACACTTAGAATTCAAATCAAATAAAGAGTCATTTTTACTCTTCAGTGTAGATCCAGAATTAGTAACTTGGCTTTTATCTGCCTCTTGACTCAAGTTCAAAAGTCCAATCTCCTCATTGCTGAATTCTTTCTTGAACCTTGAGACACCAGTAACATCACTACAGCAATCGTAGCTATCAAACTGTGTGCAGGGAGAGAAATCTTTGCTTCTTGTACTTTTTCCATGCCCAATTTTGCAACTTCGATGCAATGATTGCATTTCCTCCTCAGTGAATTCAAACAAAGAAGATTTAAAAGTCTCCCACTCAGCTTTCCTATAAGAATCCTTCAAAGAATTTCCTACTTGCCTATCAACCTTAGCAAAAGAGGATGATTGATTCTTCTCAACATATTTACCATCAGTGGGACCAAAATGAGTTGTGCATCCAGCATTCTCCCCACTCCTATTTTCCTCATCAATATCAATGCATACATTTTTGTTAAAATGTAGTCCAGAAGAACTAGCATGCTCATCATAACAAGGTTGGTCATCAAACCCAGTGCGCTTTCTCTTAACCGAAATCTTTTCCCACTGTTCACGATCCATTAGTTCGCAATCAGAACAATCACTATCTGATGACTCACTTTCAGACCCATCCAAACCGTAGTGATTTCTTCCAGTACCCTCTGCAGCAGGACCTGCTTTCCTATTTTTTAGCCCGTCACATTCAGACTCCTTTTCACAGACACCACTTTCATCAACATCTATGTGAATAGAATCTCGCACACCACTTGAGTCTGGAGAAGACCTTTTGCTAGAGTCTGGAGAAGAACTTTTGCTAGAGGAGGCATCGCTATCCAATTCCCCAACACTTCCCGCAACAACTCCAGGAATCTCCGCATCATCACTTTCCTCTTCATCGTCATCATCAATGCTGATAACACTCTGCGGCGTAAATACCCTGTCTCTACTCGGTGCACCAGATCCATGCGACTTAGACATGAACTCAGGGTAATCTATGATCACCACCTCATCAACTTGATCACTGTCTACATCAATAAACACAATTTTTTTAAAATCCTCTTTCTTCCCAGAACAAGTCCTGGGCTGAAAGTGCTCTCTTGAGACGTCTTTTCCCGTCATCTATCTACACCTGAAAACCAAGATCACACCCACACACAGATAATCGTTCAGCAAAAGATCTCCAATATCCAATATCTCACAACAGAAAAACAATAAAAGCCAGCAAAAACTTCATCCAATCAAAATTCTACCCAGCAGAAATTGCAAGCCATGCATCATCACCTCACGTATTCAACACACACTATCCCCCACCCTACAGCCAATACTCCACCCTAACACTCTAACAACCCGAACGAAACCCCTAATTAAAGAGCAAGAAAAGGCTGAAGTGAAAATCTAAACATGCGTCGAATCAACCACATTCGAGAAAATTGGGGAAAAAATTGCAAAACTGAACCCTACCTCCATAAAAAAGAGGAACTTGTCGAATCAAAACCGAGGCCGTAGAAGCTGACGTCCGCAGAGAGAAAGATAGTGAAATTGGAATTGGGCGAAAGAGAGAAAAGAGGGAAAAAAATTGACCCAAAAATTGCTGAAAACTGAAGGAGGGTAGGTCAACTCAAAACGCAAAAATGTTTGGTTGTTTGAAATTTTGGATTTGATTATGCAAGCACGTTTCCCGTTTTGCTTCTTAGTCACGCACGCCCCCAATTTATATTTTAGTTCTGTATATTTTATTCCAAGCCTCCTCTCCCCACAGTTATGTCTGCACCATCGTTTCTAGCCCTTGGATGTAACTACAAAGATGAGATTCAAAGCTAAATAATCATATCTTTAAATACAGTTAAACCCAAAAAAAAACACTTTATTACTATAATCTCTTAATTTTTTTTTAAAATATTGTGATATGTTTGGTACAACTCATGGTGATGTATTTTTAATATTAAATTACTGGGTGGAATGGACTTGGGATATGTTATTTAAACAAATGTTGTAACTCGTAATTTTAAGAGAAAGATAAGTTATTAAATTATAAAATAATCAAATTAATAAGAGAAGTTATTAAATTATAAGAGAATCAAATTAATAAGAGAAGTTATTAAATTAATAACTGTTATTTTTTGCAAAGATAAATTCATAAAAAAATTATTAAACTCATTATTATTTCTTGAAGGATAAATTTAGAAAAAAAATGTGTACAGATAAGAAGGAGGACTCATTATATGTTGTTATAGATTAAAACATTATCTTTAATTAATTATAAAATGGTATTCAGTTATTAAAACATAATTTTCCATCTTAAAATATAACTTTGGTTTAATCCATAATTTTAATCGTTTTATTTTAAAATAAACAATATTAGTGTCACGTGGATTAGAAATATGTCACACACAAAATTTATATTTTTTTATTTTAAAAATTGAAGACGTAGTATAATAAATCACAGATCAACCAATTTTACCAAACTTCCTCAATACAAATATTAATATTTTAACTGTAAATATCTTTCTTATCTCTAATTTAATTTAATGTAGTTGTGGATTTATGAATATCAACGGAAATAAAAAATTCAAATTTTATTTTATTTATATATATATATTCTCTATATACTCATTCATTTTCGTATTTTAAATTTAATTACAATAATTTTGCAAGTGGAAAATGCGTTAGATGAATTATATTTTTTTCATTTTTATTCATGTATTTAATTTTGGAAGAAAATAATAACTTGAGTCAAAGTTTACTCTTAATAAAAAATAAAAAATAGTATATTAACAATTATCGATGTATAAACCATTATATGCATTATTTTATGTCTTCTTATAATAATCATTATCATTATTGGCGGGAATCTAGAGACGCTCTCCCAGTATATTCACATTTTTTATTTTTTTTATTTTTACTATTATTATATGTATATTTATATTTATTTAAATGAAATATAAATTTATGTGCATCCATATGTATGAGAGACACATAGAGTATGAGAGTCATGTTATTGGTTTTCATGAGATTTTAGGAATAAGAGAGATAGAGTGAGAAAAAGTGAAGAGAGAAAAAAATTGTGATAAAATCCCAAAATTCAAAAATTCAAATTGTGAAAATTGAAGAAATGGAGATATATTTCAAAAAATTAAATTAAAAAAAATTGTTCTACATTAAAAACTGCTTTTGATAATTGTTTGAATATGTTTTAGAAAAAAATACAAAATGACGCAATGCCCATAATATACTAATAAAATTAAATATTAATATAAGAATAAAATAGAAAAAAAAAATTAGAACAATTAAAGAAGAAAATTCCCTTTATATATAAGTATAGATGATAAACATTATTATTTTCAACCATAAAATACTAATATTTCTCATAAAGCTTATTTTTACAATTATTTCCCATAAGAATTATTTGTCTTAAAAATTTTACAAATGGTTTTGAGCTCATTTATATGTCAAGAATTCTATATATCTTTAGAATATAAGAATGGTGTCATGCTCTTAAAATAAGTAAATATTATAATTTTATATTGACTTTTATTCATGATTTAAATTTTATTACATAAGGATTTTGTTAATTGGGATAGTCTAATCTCAATAGTCTACTGGTAACAAGTTAGTAAACTTATATGTTTTAACTGTAATAAAAAGTTTTGATACTATTAACAAGTTAGTAAATTTATACGTTTTAACTATAATAAAAAGTTTTGATGTACTGATACTTTTATCTAAGTGTGTTAAAAAAATAAAAAATAAAAATTATATAGTATTCAAATTTTCAACATCATAATATTTATCTTTTACGAGATCAAGACATATTATCTTATATAATATGTGAATTTACTTTTAAATTAATAAAACCGTCCAAAAATCATTAAGAAGTTGACTCACCAAAATCAACAAAGATTTTGATACAACATATTTATCTTTTCTAGAAATGTATGTTAAATTTAGTGTTGTTAGTACAAGAAAAAAGATGTTCAAAATAAAGAGTTGTTGTAATACATATCAACTTGAATGCAATAGAAAAATATATTAGTTAAAAGACTACCAACTTGTTGTTTACACGTGAATAAAATATCAACATGTAACCCACAATATTCTTTTCAATAAAGCCTATAAATAAAAATATCTTACCATGCAGAACAACTAATGATCTTATGTAAAATTACACTACATAATTCACATGTTTCTTTACTTTTTCTATAAGTCAATATCATTAGATTGTTTGATAAACATAAAGCATAGTGATACCTATTTGTAAATCCCTCATGTATGTGAAGTTATCTCACCTAAGAAGTTCTTTGAATCCATATCCTCTTTTACATATTTTTTCTTGTACTTTAACAATCTTCTTTCTTTGTTGTAGCCAAAGGAGTGCCAATAGTATAATACTTGTGAAAGCTAGAATTGGCGTCGTAGTCGTGCCCAAAACACACACCATTTGATTGGTGAGCCAAAATAACCATGTGTTTAATAGATGCGAGGAGTTTGGGTGGAGGTGTTTGACGAGGTTAAGGAGGTTTTTGATGATGGAGAGGGGGGATGCTTATTGGCAATGACAAGAATGTGGGGTTGTTAAGGAAGAGAATTCATCACCGAGCTTGGTTTGGGTGAGGAAGTTGTTGAAGTTGTTGTAATGCGGATGGGTGGTGAGAATGTCGATGATGTTGCAGTCATTGTGGTGGTAAAGGTTGTTGATGTACCATTCATCGTCTAGTTCGAACATGGGTTTGAAGGCGTAGAGAGAAACTAAGTCGTATTGTCTTCCACAAAAATTGTTGTTATTGTTGTCGTTGTTGGACTTGTTGTTGTTGTGTCGATGACTATGATGGTGTTGTTGGGCTTATGTTGGACGTGAGACGTGAAGGGTGGTGTATAATAAAGGAATGAAAACATTGATGGTTATCTTCCTTAACACACTTTTTTCTTTTGGTTTCGTAGTTCCCTTGTTTTGAATATTATTAGTTTTGGATAGCATTAATGAATAGTATGAAACCACACACAATGTCATATGAGGTATTCTTGATCAAACTAGTGCAATTTGATAGGTTAATTACCAAAATGAATAAAATTTTAAAAAATTATTGAAATGAGTAAGTTGTGCCAAGCTGACACGACTTTGTTTTCATGAAATTGAAGATCGTGTCAACGTGACATAACTTCAATGTATTTAAACTCAAGTTGACACTATTTTAGTGTAATCAAAGTTCAACTAAAGTCATGTCACCTTGGCACGACTTCGGTATTAGTTAGAATCTGATTACACTAAAGTCATGTTATGACTTTAATTCAAATATACTGAAGTCGTTCTACCTTGACACAATTTTACTTTTAAAAGGTCAGAATCGTGCCAACTTGACACGACTTATCTATTTCAATAATTTTTTTAAAATTTTGTCTATTTCAGTAATTAACCTGTCAAATTATCCTAGTTTGGTAAAACAATTATCATATAAAATACTTAAAATAAAACTTTGAAAACCTTACCTCTATGTGACCTTTTTTTTTCTTTCTCTTTTGTATCAATAGCCATTTCTCGTTTTCATGCTTTTATGTTTTTTTTCACTTTTTTGCCTCCATTTTTTTTTTTTCTGTATACTCCTTTTTTGTCTCATCATTTTGCTTTTTATCTTCTAGGTTAAAAAAAATAATGACAAACTAGGACTATTGAATTGGACCCTAAAATAAATGTTTTCTACTCTTTTAATATTATATTATTATTATGTTTTATTATATTTTTTAAAATGAAAATTAACCTAAACGGTATATATTTATATATGTATTAAATTTTCTAATATTTTATTATTATTTATTTTTGTTAGTTTTAAAATCTATATAAAAAAAATTTATCATCCAAAGATATATTTTTTTAAATATTTTTAAATTTTATTATTCTACTTTTTAAATTTTATTTGTTATTAATTTTGTACCTTATATTATTTAAAAAAACTATTTATTATTTTACCATTTTCTCTCAAATTGATGTTCCTTTATTAATTATTGTTTTTATTAATTAAACAATTTTTAAAAAAAATTAAGAAAAAACTTTAATTATATATACATAATTAAGTTTTGACATATATGAACAACTCAAATTCTGGAATTAAGTTATTCAGGGAACTAATGTTGTTCTAAGTAGTTGATGTTTAAATTTGTACTTTGTCTAAGGGCTAACAAATGTTTTAAGTTTGAGGGAGTTTATAAGAGCCTAAAATAAATGTTTTATACTTGATTAAGGCATCTATTTCTTATTCATTTTGAATATATATATATATATATATATATATATACTAGTAAAAAAATTCTTATTCTTCATGGAAAAATGAATTTATTCTTTTGAAAAGAGTTAATCGTGTTTTATAAGTGCTTCCCATGTGTATGTAGAAAGAAGGAATCCAAGATAGCTAAGATCCATTGAGAGGATAGGTGATGGCAGAGCTCTCAGTCACACACAATCACATAATAAGGAGGATGAAAACCTAGAGTTTGTTTATGGACTTATTTCTAAATATGGGTCTAATTGGGCTTTATTTATCTTTGAAGGTTCAATCGAGAGGACACCTCTAGGATGAAGGAATGTACAAAACATATATAAGAAGACCTCCAACTCATCAAAATATAAACTAGAATTTTGGTCAGAAGAACACAATAAAATTGAGTTTCGGCTGACTAGTCAACATTATTTTTGGGTCAAGCTTTAGCTTAAATAAATTGTATAAAGTTGTTTAGGATTTCATGGGCCATGTATTTGGCCTAGTAGCGTAAAATAATTAGACCAAATATTTATGCCAAGTAGCATAGGTTTTTGGGCATGTATTTGGGCCAATAGTAAAATAAGTCTAGTTAGGGTTAAAAGTGACTGAGTAGGGTAACAAATGAGCTTCTTTGAGCCCAATGTAACCTTAGAACGTCTAGGGTATATTAGAGGACAGAAATTACCTTGACATGGAGCACATGGACGTCCACATGACAACCTAGGAGTGGAGAGGATTTAGCATGAAAGGTGTGAGCTAAATATGGAAAACATGAGTCCACATGACACCTTCTCATTGGACAGTTTTATTTTGAATTTTCAAATTTTGGCTCCAAAATGTTTAGCCATCTCCTATAAATTGAGACGCTTGACTGATGAAAAGTAAGATCAATTTTATGAGTGTTATGTTGCCAAATTGAAAGCCTAAACACTCCTTTGTCTAAACCTCTCTAGGATAAACACCTTGGTCTTCTTTTTCACCTTTATCCAAGTGATATGGCCGAACCAATCCTTCTCCCTACTCTTCATGCAACTCCAAGGAATCCATAGCTCCAATGGAGCCATCCTTGACACATTTCCTCCATAAAGCTTCCACCAATCTCCTTCAAAATTCAAGCAAAACCAAACCGAATGAGATGATGCTATCAATAGGAAAAGCATTCAACCAAGCACACAAATGAAGGAGTTCACTGAATCAATTTGTTGAGTTAAAAATTACATAATTGGGATATGCATTGAGCAAATAGAATCAACACTCAACGAATCACGCATACGAAGAAGTAGTTCAATGCATCAATCCATTAAGCAAAAGAGTATAGTGTTAGGACATGCACTGAGCAGACAAGGCTGGTGTTGAGTGGATTTGAGACAGAGAGCACTATAAAACACTAGGCAAATTTATCAATTGCTCAATAAATCAAAAGTCTTTAGCATGAAGAAACCTAATTCGTTGAGTGTATTCTGAGGAGTTAAGCAGATGAATATAAATTGTCAAAACTATATATAGTAAAATGTTCATTTCCTAAAGATTTTCAAAAAATTATAAAATCAACTTAACCCTTCAATTATGTTTTCATAATTTTTACAAGAAAATCTTAGTTAAAGAATGTACTAAGCTATAGAAAATGCTCAAAATTATATCATGATAAAAACAAGTATTTATGGTGAATACTATAAAAAAAAGTAAGTTTAGTCCAATGAAAAACATTTTTCATAAAGACTAAATGATTTGCTTATGTTCAACACAATTCTCAACCATAGCATCCAAACAATGTTTTAAGGTTGTCTTCAAAGCGCATTAAAAAACATTAAAGATAGTGTAACCTACTAAATTTGATATATTTGATTTCAAAGATTTTTCATGTTATACTTTGAAACCAAACATCATGATTCTCAAAACCTTTATATCACTATATTTGTTTTTTTTCTATTTTATATACAATCAAATCAAGCTAAAATATGAGCTAAAAGTCATAATATCACAAGAGCAAGTTCTAGAAAATCTTTGAACTTCTTCACAATAAAAAAAAGAAGAAGAAAAGAAACAAAGAGGAAAGAACTAGTTTGTGCAAAGAACAAGGATAACTAAAGCTAAAAAATATTCTAATTGACAACAAAAAAAAACACCTCAAAAGAAACTCTCTCATCAAGAAGAGACTTTGCATATCACAATAGCTACCGACATTGTATACCTCTCTATAAGTTAAGCCTTTGAATAAAGAAGAGAGAAAACTATGCATAAAAAAAGTGACAAACAATCTAAAAACAAGCAAACTCTCAATTTTTAGAGAGTACAAACTAAAAATATTAATGTTCCAACTTAAGTTTATTCTTTGTTAAGCAAAATTAGTCTGATACTGTACTTCTTTATAAATATTATTTTTTTAACTATAATTTTATAAAATAATCCTTATATGTGAAAAAAATTAAATGACTTTGTATCAAAGAATACTTGAGTTTTCTTTCTTTTAAGTTGAGATTAAAAATTATTATGATAAATAACAGAAAATATTTATAAATTAAAGATTATATGAATTTTTTTTTTATAGTAATTCATTAGTAAAAATTATTTGTAAAAGAATTAAATGTAATTCAACTTGGATAAACCAAGATAAAATAATGTGTTTTTTTTTTCAAACCTCATTACATTTTGAAAACCTTGGAATGAACTTCATTTCGCTTATATTATATTTTTGAAAATGTTTTGAAAATCATTAAGATTCCATATTTTCCCGAACAAGGTGTTGAATCACATCCTGTTGTATTCATCGTATTTCAAAAGGAATTCAAAAACCATTTCGTAATAATAAATATCACCAGAGGTGTTTTTTTTCCAAAAATAAATCTCACAACAAATTTCAAACACTTGTAAGATAGATGATTTCGGAATAATTTCTAATATACTTCCAAACCCTGCAAAGAAAGTGAAATCTCCAGAAAAGGTACACACTTTCCCTTACTGGTGCATACAGAACCCTCTGTTTCCACTTTGCAAGCTCACATCACAGAAAAAGCTCCAACAGCCAAAAATGGTGGATGATGCTCTGCACCAACCTAATAAACTCAAAAGGGTAAAGTGGGAATATTGTAAATTTGAGGTACCGGATGCAAATTGTTGGTGCAAAAAATAAAGGCCATTTATTATTGGGTACTTGAAATTGGCAGCCCAAATTAATATACGCATAAGGTTTCTCTTTTAGGCAGTTTTCTTCATGCACCCCTACATTTTTCTTTCTGCACCCCACAATATTATGTAAAGACAAAATTTTACCTATTATTTTATAAAAACCCTAAAATGCCCTTAAACCTAAACTATTCTTTTCTTCTTCATTTGCTTCTCAGCATCACCGCCCATTCCTCTTTCTTAGAACAGCATCGTTCCATTGCCTTCTACGGACCCCATTCTTCTCACACAGTTCCATCTACCGTTCCTGTTCTCTTGAAGGTAAATAAATTTTTTGTCATTTGGATCTGCAGTTTCACAGTCGATAGTTTTATGGAATAGAAAATTCATATTTATTTTTTTTATTCTGAATTATAGAATCCGATCAAATTTTGGATTGGCGCGTCTGGTAACTTTCTAGACTGGTGCTTCCGGTAGTACATGAATGACAATGTTAATAAAAAAAACTATGATCCACCAATGTGAAAAATTAAAAGAAAAAGGAATAAAAGTTAGGATTCATGCAAAAAGGGTTAAAAAGGAAATCCATTCAGTGTTCATAATAAACATAAACATGTTGCAATTTAAGGAAGAAAAGTTACTGAACTGAATGAAGAAACCCTCAATTAATCTGTAAATTAAAGGTAATACAAAATACTCTTTTCACTAATGTCAGCAAAATTTGGTTGTATATGCCAATGAAAGTTGTAAATATTATTTTTAATTTTATTGGAATTCGAACTTTTGAAATTTAAATTCAGGAAATCTTATTCTAAATCATTAGAAAATAACTAGGAAAATGTTGTAGATTGATGAGGAATTGAGTTTATAATATATGGGTTGTCTATTTGAAAAAAATATTCCATATCCATCAATCCGTAATAGAAATTAGGCTTTCGGATTCAACAATTCAAAAATCAACAATTTTCACTTCTAGAATAATGAATCCATATCCACTCCCGGATCCTGATTTTCGGTAATCCAAAACTTCAGATTTTTCAAATTAAAGGTGAAGGTTAGTTTTGGGATTTACAAAATTGTGAGGGTGCAGGAAGAAGAAGCCTCTCTTTTAACCCACTATGGGCTAAACCGAACCTCCCAATACAAATGGGCCTAACCACTTAGCAGTTGTTGACTAAAGCAAGTTTCTTTTCCGTTGGCACACTCCACCATTTTTAAAAGAATCATTTTATCCTTATTTAAAGTGACTTCTAAATTATTTATTGTAAATTTTTTCTTGGACACGCTTTTCATAATTTTTGAATTGGGATTTCTCAAAATTTCAGAACAAGATTTGCATAACATAATTTTTGGAATGAGATTTCTAGAGTTGGATTCTAGGAACAAAATTTCTAAAACACATGAAATTCATTCTGAAATAATTTTTTTGGAACAAAATTTTCAAAATATAATACCTTTTGTATGAGTTTTTTAAAATGAGTTTTTCAAAACAATATTTTTTAGTGAGGGAATGCATTTTAGTCTCTCTTTTTTGTTAGTAGTGAATGTGTAGTTAGTAATGATCAGGGTTTAGGAAGCAAAAATCTTCTTTTTGTTTATAAAAAAAGGAAGTAAAATTTAGTCATAACTTAAGTGCATCACTTGCCAATTATATTATGAGTTTAATGCAAAATATATTCTCATTTAAAAACTATAATATTTAAGATAATTACTATAAAAGTTAATAAATTTATCATATATGTTCATTTACAACTAAATGAAAGTGAAAAATTATTTTTTACTATCAGCATATATTCTTCTTTTCATTTTTTGGAAGCAATAATTTTCTTCTGGTAATATATATATTAAGCATTCTCCTAACTTTTGGGGGCATTTCAATCTTAATCATGATTATACACATGCATATTCATCTTTCATAGTTGAAACTTTAGTATATGACGAAGATTAAGCAACTTTATTCCAATCAACTTGTGATGAATAATATTCCATTTATATTTTCTCTAACTTTTTTTTTTATGTTGTTAAAAAAATATTGAATAAAAGGTGTTTATTCAGTTTAGATAATACAGAAACTTTAGTTTTTAACAAGATAAAAAATTCACGTTAACAGTCATGGGAAATAATAGAAACAATGGAATAATGACTCACCTTTCACTCATAAAGGTAACATGTTCATGAGGGAAAAAGGTATCCAAAGCTTATGCGTTACAAAAACTAACCAATTGATTTGAGACAATTTACTTTGTATTGACATGTAAAAAAGACAAAGCACTAGTTTTGGCTTAACAATGTTTAACTTCCATGATTTCTTTACAGTTGCAAAAGAAAATTAAGAAGTAATATATTGAATATTATGAATTAATCTGCAAAGAGCACTGTGGATCCAAAAAGACATTGGTGGAGAAGAATAGAAGCACTGCAAAATTAATAGGAAACCCCACAAACATTTAGTCAATTTAATTTACATTAGGACTTGTGGTACAGAAGTTTTATAAGATCAAAGAACCTTAATGAGGAAAATTATAGAACATACAAATGTAACACTTCAATGGGATTTTGCAGTGTTTTCTTCTCTGGTGGAGGTGGATTGAAGCAGCACAAGAGGAGAAAGAAGAGGTATAGGATCTTTACTAGTGAAGAAGGAGTTTAATGAAGATGAAGTTGAAGAGGAAGTTGAAGTAGTTGCCATTGAGTTCTGTGCTCCATTGCAAGCAAAAGCTGTTATCTCATTAGGCTTTATCTGAAGTGGACATGGTGCCCTCTTCTGTAGCCTACTCATGGACCTTCTCATCACAAATTCTTCTTTATGACTGTAAATCTGAAAACCAGGAAACTCAACTCCTGACTCCATTTTTCTTCCTTCTCAGCTCTTCCTTTCTTTTGGACCACTTTCTGTACTTAACTATAACAAAATACCAAAGAAAATTGAAAATAGGAAGGGAGAGTCAAAGATTAACTAAACGAATGTTTGAATATTTCTGCTGAAGTTAAGGTGCATTGAATAACTATAACACCCTACATAAGGGTCTTTAGTTTCTTGATTTGGCACTTGAAAATTGTGACATCCATGTGGTCACTTAAATTATGGTGGCTAAACAATAATATAGTCTATTGGGTTGTTGTTAGAGGACTCTCTTTCCCCTTACATGTGAGGAAAGTTATGGGGTTTGAACATTTCTGATTCATGTGAGGGAAGAATCAATGCACTTATGCACAAATTTTTAAAAGATCTAAGTTTCAGTGACAGTGACACTCAAAGTGAAGCACATGACACTCTTGGTAATTTCTTATTGCATTGTTTTCCTCCCACTTTCTTTTGCAAAGCTAGGAACATGATTCCTCTATTATTAATAAGATTTGGCAGCTGAAGTTGTGGCTATTGTCTGGTAAACTACCTTGTTTTGAGCAAGATAATTTTGTGGTGTCAGAGATTACTGTGTTCTCTCTTAAAATTTGTGATCATGATTTGGCCATGATTGTCATGCCAACCAAGATGATTCAATTCAACTTAAAGAAGTGGTATTTTACAAGCATTTTGAAATCTCATATTTGTTTATATTTCATGTTCTTGTTGGTACTCAGACACGTTGAGGAGATTTGACTGCTGATAAGAATGAAAACAGTAAATGATCTATAACTAGGTGAAGGTATGTCTTTTATTTCTCTTCTTTTCCCTTGCAAGGTACATGCACCTGTATTAAAAATACAAGGTTACCATAATGGATTAATAACTGAGAAGAAATCAAGAAAATTAGCTTACGCAGAGTTACTAGACACTTTAGCTATGCCCTAAAGTAGATATCTGCCTAAAAAAATTAATATTCAAGCATAATTTTTTTTTTTTTTTACTTTAATTTAGTTCGTTTTTACATTATCGATTTGTAAAATCGGTATGTATCCCTTATATATTTATTATCATATTCATAAGATTTACAAAATTAGACATTTGTTAGTGGTCAAATAATGGTATAATAGTGAATGATATTTTAGTTCAAATACTAGGTCAGATTTTTATACCACCTTAAAATTTAGGTTCAACTTAACTTAAACCTGCAACTCGAACTTATAAGATAAGAATCATTCTTTATTTATATATTTATTTTTATTTCATCTCTAATATATATTACTAATCGTATTTATATAACTACAAAAAAATGAGGTATTAGCTACATAACATTTGGATTGCCTAAGAGTGGACACGAATTGCATCGACTAAACTCAAGAAAAGCTAATGCAAAATAGATGTTACATGGGCCAACCGATGCATGAAGAACACGAAAAGAAAGTGAAATAATAATAATAATATTGTGTTGGCTAGACGAATGCATAGAGCATAAATAATTTGAAGTGTGCGTTAGTCAAGGTCGACAATATGTGTAAAAAAAACAAATAATTATTTGATGTGTGCCTAGCCGACACATAGGTATAACCTTTTAAATTTATTTTTATTATATGTATATATATTTATTTTAAATTTATTTAATTTATAAAATTGTAATAAATATTTTAGTTTTGAATAATTTATTTTGGAGTGAAATTTAAATTTTGATATAAGTTAATTAAATTAAATTTATTTAGTTGATTAAAGTGTTTAATATTAAAATTATTTGAAGAAATTATTTGAAAAGGTTAAGAAAGAATTGAAAAAAATAGAAAAATAATAATTGAGTAAAGAAACAACAATAATTATTTAACTTTTGCAAATGTTATATAAAGTGAAAAATATGTATAAATTTGACATGAAGTAATTAATGTAAAATTTAATGGATGTAGCTAAAAATAAAGAAGCAATTATTGTTATAAAATTTGGAAGTAATCTTAAGAAAAGAAAAAGTCAAAGTAAAATCTTTAATTGGTAACCTTAAGAAAATATGAATCTTATAATATATGTAATGTATAAAAGAACAATTTATTTTGGACTCTAGATTTTCCTTTGATGTCCATTATGCTTCAAAAGAGGCGACTTCTCCGAAATGAAGCATAAGACCATTTTAAAGATTTATCTACAAAGTATATAACACAAACATTAAGAGTGAGTAATTTATTTTTAATTGTTAGATTACTATAATGCCCAAAGTGTCCCAAACTTTATCACATGCTTTATGAATACAAAATGAATATATAACATAATTGTTTTTTAATTATTGGACCTCCTTTCCATTTTCTTATGGAGGAACACGTGACTAATCTAGGAGACGAGTATGTGTTTTACAAGCAACCATTTAGGACATAACATGCAATAATTGAAATTTTTAATGTAAATATAGTAATAGCAATAAAAGAAATAACTGCGTTAACACAGTTCCCTAATGCACTGAAGAACAAATTCATAGATTTAACTTATTTTACTGTATGTCATTGACCTCCTATTAAGCAACATAGATGTTCTACCACATAAAACAATCTTGATTGCATGAATAATAGGTCTTTGACATCTAGTGATTTTACTAGGCTTAGTTCTTAAATATGCTATTATAGGGAATTTGGACTGCTTAGCATATTTTTTCCCCAAATTCCAAGAAGAAATATAATTACATATATTTTCATCTTAGGTAATTAATATTTTCCTTGAGTGTATCAACACTTATAAACGATTTCATATTTTTTCAAAGCATTTCTGTATTACACTCTCAATCAAGTTGTCTTTTCTAAGAAGAATAAATGAACAAGAATCAACTTCTCTCTCAACCGTAGCAAATCGAACATTAAATGTTGTTATAACATTGAATGTTTTTCCAATTCAATGTTTAGTTTAATTTTTTATTTATTTTCGTTGTATAAATTAAATTATTTTGTTTAAGCTTCTATTTTAATTTATGAAGATATAATTAAAAGTTCAAAATATTATCAAAATGGTGAATTAAATATCTTAAATTTAGTTGATTTATTTATTTTGAAGGAATTTATAAAAATATAAATTTATATTTAATATTTATTAATTATATTTGTAATGAAATTTTAAGTTAAAAATGAAACAAAATCAATGATTTGTGTTCGCTTAACCGACACTAAAAGAAGTGAAGTTATTGTGTCGACCGATCAATGTAATTTCCGTTTCCGTTTTGTTTTGCGTATGTTTCCGTGTTGTTTTGCGTCAGTCGTGACCGATGCAAACTGTGTTTCCATGTTTGCGTTGGCCTTAATCAACGCAAAGTCTTTAATATATAGCAAAATTTTGCTTCCCCACGTTTACTTTCTCCCAAATTAAAAATTTAACCCTAATTTTTGTCTCTTATCTCTCTTCCATCTTAATTGGCGAAAGGTAAATTTTAAAAATTTCAAATTTTGATTTTGGGCTTTTGATTATTTTTGTTTGTTTGTTAATGTTGATGTTTATGATTTTATGTAAATGGTTTGTGTTGGTTTAGTTTATGTTTATGATTTTATCTAAATGTTTTGTGTTGGTTTAGTTTGCTGTTTATAATTGTTTTATTTTATGGTTTGTTTTATCGTTTGAGGGAAAAGGTAGTGCAGGTTGCATACATAAAATTTTTGTGAAAACATTAATGGGTAACAAAATTAGTTATAGGATAATAGGTTTAGCAAATTAATGAATTAATTTATTTCAAATTGTTTTAATGAATAATATTTTATTGTTTTAATAATATTTAAAATTTTCAAATCTAATCACCGAATAAAGTTAGATATTATCTTAATTAAAAAGGATTATACCTTCTATAGTTAGAAATAAAAATATTTTACATTTAAGAAAAAAATGCTACTGAACCTAAGAGCACATTGTTCTTAGTTATCTTCATTAAAGAAGCAATACATTGACTACAAATATCATTTGTAATTTGTAATAACTAATAAGTTTGATAGAATTTTTTTATTAAAAAATTATTTTGTGCACCAAGCAAAATCGATTCTTCCTTGTTTTACACAAGAATGAGAATTGATTCTCACAACATTATACTTCAACAAAAATTGATTTTAATAAAAAATTAACTAACAAAAAATCAATTCTAATCCAAAAACAGTGAATGAATGCATTATCTCGTATATCTTCTTTGTTCGTCCTCAACACCACAAAAGTTCACTCATACGCATGACAGAACTCTCACTCAAGGCACAACTCTCACAAGACTCCTATTTCGTAGAATACAAACACTCAAATGAATGAATGAATGAAAATGCACTACTCACGGTTGTAAGCTTTTGAAGAAAAAATAATCAAACCTGTCAAAAGATTCCTCACAGTCTCTCTGTAGTGTAATGTGTAACATAGTCTGTGTGGTGGAGTGTGTAGCTTTGATTCCTTCTTCACAGTGGTGCAGACCAATTTCATTTCATGCATTGCACTGTTGCAAAGTTATATTTTAAGGTATTAACGTAAAACAATCTTATCCTACATGGACACCCCTCCTAATCTTCGCATATGTGAGAGAAAAGAAAAATCCATGTAACCCACTCTCCTGTCTGCACCCTCACATCCAAACATGTTGATCTAAACAAGGGATTCTCCCACCAGCTCATCCACGTTGCCACTCCATCAGCGAATCCAAACATAACATAATGCTTGTTTGGGTTGAGGTGGGGATTTGATCGGAGAGGAGGGAGTGAATTTAAAAGGATGTGTGAGGATATTTGAATTGAAGGATGATAGAATGAAATTTAAATGTAAAATTAAATAGTTTTTCACTGATTTTGTTTAGTTTTTTTTGTTCTTTGAATATGAATTTAGTCTTGATTAAGGTGTATATAGATGTTATAGTTTTTTATAAAAAAAATGAAAAAAAGAACTGTATATTTTACTTTTACTTTTAAAAACAAAAATACTATCTTTTACTTTTTATTTTTATTTTTTTAAGAGTTTATTTTATAATAAGTATAATTTATGTTTTAAAAATTATACCAAATTGATAGAAGTACATTATTAAAAAAATATTTAAAATTTAAAATAACAAATAAATAAATTTACTTATTATTATTTTAACGTCTAAACATTACCCAAGAAAATTGATTTTTTCTTGTTTTAGAGAATGATGAGAATCGATTCTCACAGCATTATACTTCAACAAAATTGATTCTAATAAAAATTTAACTAACAGAAAATCAATTCTAATAAAAAATATTGAATGCATTACCTTGTATGTCTTTTTGTTTGACCTCAACGCAGCAAAAAGTTCACTCTTAGTCACGACACAACTCTCACTCACGGTCACGACATAACTCTCACAAGACCTCTATTTCTCACAATACAAATACTCAAATGAATGAATGAAAACACACTACTCACGACTGGAAGCTTTTGAAGAATAAATAGTCAAACCAGTCAAAAGATTCCTCACAGTCTCTCTATTGTGCAATGTGTAGCATAGTTTACGTGGTGCAGTGTGTATCACTGATTCCTTCTTCACAATGGTGCAGACTAATCTAATTTCATGCACAACACTGTTACAAAGTTATATATCAAGGGTATTAACGTAAAACAATCTTATTCTACGTGGACATCCTTCCTAATCTTCGCATATGTGAGAGGAAAGAAAAATTCATGTAACCCACTCCTTTGTTTGTACCCTCACCTCCAAACATGTTGATCCAAACAAGGTATCCTTCCCCTCACCCATCAATGGCCTATATATAGGCCAAAATCGATTCTGAAACTTTTGTGCACCAAGAAAAAATTGATTTTGCCTGGTTTTATAGAATGATGAAAATCGATTCTCACAGTATTATACTTCAACAAAATCGATTTTAATAAAAAATTAACTAACAGAAAATCAATTCTAATAAAAAAAAATAAAAAAACAGTGAATGCATTACCTTGTATGTCTTCTTTGTTCGTCCTCAACGCAGTAAAAAGTTCACTCTCACTCACGACACAACTCTCACAAGACCCGTATTTATCATAGTACGAACACTCAAATAAATGAAAGAAAGCACACTATTCACGAATGGATGCTTTTAAAGAAAAAATAATCAAACTAGTCAAAAGATTCCTCACAGTGTTTATTTGGTGCAATGTGTAGCATAGTTTATGTGGTGCAATGTGTAGCATTGATTCTTTCTTCACAGTGGTGCAGACCAATCTCATTTCATGCAATGCATTGTTGCAAAGTTATATATTAAGGGTATTAACGTAAAACAATCTTATCATACGTGGACATCGTTCCTAATCTTCGCATATGTGAGAGGAAAGAAAAATTCATGTAACCCGCTATTTTGTCTATACCCTCACCTCCAAACATTTTGATCCAAATAAGGAAGTCTCCCACTCACCCATCCATAACATAACATAAAGCTTAAATATCCTATAATATAGGTATGGATTCCACCCATGCAGAAAGTTAGTTTTAAAGGAATAATTTTCTATCTTTAACAATTGATAAAATTGTTGGAATGAATGAATTTTTCATAAGGTTAGATAAAATTTTCAATCAGTATTTATAAAAGAAAAAATTAAAAAGATAAAATAATTTAATCCTTTTGCAAAAACTATACTATGCTTAGTACTTATACATTTAATTTCAATAATTTTTTTAAAACTTTTTTAAGAGTTAAAGGTGAATAAGTGGATTTTAACTAGTAGAAAAGTTTTAAAAAAATTATTTTATATTTTTATATTGTTTATACAGAAAATATATCTTAAATTGACTGATATATTTAGTTTTATTTTATATTTGGTATATTTTAAAAAAATACAATATTAAATATGATATATTTTTTTTGTTAAAAGGAGTAAAATCAAAGAAGAATGTTCATACTCTGAACCCAATTACCAACCATTTATAAAAGGTTAAATATGTATTAATTCGTTGTATTTTTTGTCAAATTTAGTTTTAATCCTTATATTTTAAAAATTAATTAATGAGAGTTTTAAAGTGTGAGTAAAATTATGCTCCTCAAAGATCCAATTAAAACCACTATCTTTTAACCATTTGGAAGTTCTAGAAGGCTCCAAACATCATTATGTTCCATTGATTTCAAATCTTCTTTTATAGCATCTAAAAATTTCTCAAAATTATCACAATTTACAACTTGTGAAAATGTAACTGGATCATTATTATTAATGCTTAATTCACTTTCTGACTCATGTAGATATATCACAGGCATTTGAAATAGCTTATGTCTTCTCTCTTTTAGATCTCCTTATTGTTGCTTCAATGGTTCTTCTACAATAACTCGTTTTGAATCATGGACTCATCATTGTGTTGCTCTTCTTCATTGTCATTTGTTACAACAATTAAAAGAACATCCACTTTATTTCCAGAGGTGCAAGTTAAATGAAAATGTACTCTAACTTCTTTAAATTTCACTTGTTGTGGAATCAAACTCCCTTTGATTTCATCATTTTAAATGAATCTAGCAGTTATAGTTTCAAAAATTCTCCTATTATGATTAGGATAATAAAACATATACCTATTTGATATTTTGGAAATCAACGAAATATCCATATTATTCTTGCATTCAAACTCTTTTCTTGCGTAATATAAACCTTTATTTCTACCTAGAAAGCCCAAACATGCAAGTGCCTTGTATTAGATGTTCTGCTAGTCCACAATTTAAAATGTGTCTTAGAAATTTCCTTGCTAGGAACTTTATTTAACAAATACATGGTAGTTTTCAAGGCATAGATCCATAAAAATATGGTTAAAAAAGAATTATCATACTTCTAACTATATTATTTAATTTATTACAAATTTCTGATACATCATTTTGTTGTGATGTATGATGACTCTTTTTTTACGACAAGTGTACTGAGTCTTAAGTAATAATTTGTTCCTAAAGACGGATATCAAACCCACAGGGAACAATTATTTAAAATCGTAATAGTAACATTCACTAAGTATAAGAATATGTACAATAATTTGATTTGATTTGATATTGATAATAGTTTGCATGAAATTTAAATAAAAACAAAGTAAAGAGTTGTTGATTCAATTGAGAAAACTGAGATTGAGGTTCATCGTTCTTACTCTTTTGTATTTTGAAAAGCATAGTAATATTCTATCATTTGATAGATATTGATTCCCTATAAAATTCATTTATATCGATTTTTCACATATAAAACTGTTAAAAGGGTTTCTTAAATATTCCTCGCATATTTATAAAAACTTTCTATCATTACAATTAGATGTTAATAGCAATTAACATTTAAATTCATTCCTAACATTCAAATATATTAAACATTGTCATTTAGGTCAGAAACTTATAAGTATTTTCCAGTCAAATCTAAGGATCAAAATTATGGTAAAACAAGCATTACAAATAAAATGACAATACCAATAATCAATCAAGAGCAAAATATTATATTTAAATATCACTTCAATACATAAGAGTTTGAAAAAAATTACTCCCAATCCCAAAGGGTAGAATTAGTCACTCATGTTGGCCATTACAAACATATAAAGTAAGAAAAGAAGATCTAGGATGTTTCTCCTTAACGGCTTCCACCTCTAAGATTTTCTATCACCTTCTATTCTTCCCATGAACATTTAGGGTTGTGCATCATGCCTCATATTTAACCTTTTTTTTTTATCAGCATCCTCATATTTAACCTAGTTGGGCTTGGGCTAACTGACTTCTCGCATGGGTGAGTTGAACGAAAACAAACCCAACGTCTTTGGAGTGATCTCATCTGGGCGAGATTGGGCTCTCTAGGGCGAGATCTTCTGGAAGGCTTCTGGCTTAGGCGAGTTTTGGAGTGTTCCAACTTTCCCTTTCTATCTTGTATATTCTTCTTTTACCCTTTCATCTCCATTTTTCCCCAGGATCTTGATATTAAAACAAAATTGGGAATAAATCATTCTTATTCACATTATAATCATAAAATGTAAAAAGGTTTAAATTCACAAATTATGAGTTAAATTATAGTTATTTAATGAATAAATACTCATAAGTGCTTGTATTTTAATATGTAATATTACTTAAATATGACACTTATCAGTGTACATAACATTGTGCACAAATGTTACATTTCTGAATAACTTTAGCAAATGGATTTGGGTGTTGTCTAGTTTCATCATACCTTCCATAATACTCACCACCTCTATTAGACATGATAACTATCACATTTCTTCTAATTGCATTTCAACTTCATTCAAATAAATTTCTAAAGCATTCTCATGCAATAAGTAGATATAACCATAATGTAAGTAATCATCAATAAAGATGATGAAGTGCCTTTCTTTTCTTAAAGAATTAACATCAAAAGGCCCACAAATGTTAGTATGCCTTATTTCAAGAAGCTATGTACTTATTGTATCTCAGTTCTTTATGTGCTTTTGTTTGTTTATCTTTATACAATCCACACAAATATTTAGATACATAAAATCTATATTTGGAAGAATTTAATTTTTTTATTAATTCCTCTATCTTTTGTCTAGAAATGTAACCCAATTATTGATCCCACAAGGAAACATAGCATTCATTCACTAAATTAGGTTTAATGCCAACATTATTTTGAAGATTCATAAGCGTTTCAACATATATACCATCCAAATTAAATTATATAATCCATCATAAAGAATACCAATACTAATGAAATGATGGTGCTTAAACGAACTGAAACATTCATTACCAAAACTAAAAGAGTAACCAATAAATTAAGTTTAGACAACGAAACTAAATTCCTAGATAAACTATTTATGCAAAGGGTTTTCAACAAATCTAAATGATGTCTAGTGTCAAATATTAAATGATATAAGACCTTTCACTTTATTTTCCATGAAGAAAAAATTTCCATTTAGCCTTATCATTTGGATTGTAAAGAATCCATGCATGGTATTAGAAACATGTGTCATACATCTATAATCAATTCACCATGTACTATGGGGAACTTCAGCTAAAAATTGATTCAAAACATACATAAGCATTTAGGTTAGCCTTCTTTAGAACCAAGACTTACATTTTGGGCAATTCTTCTAAAAATATCCAAATTTCCCATATAAATGGCGATTATTTCCCTTTTATTCTTTCTTCTAGATTTTTATTGATGCTTGATTAGCCTATACTATCCCTTTACCTTATCATGTTTCTTCACAAAAAATTTTTATGGCTCCTTTATTTCCTTAGTGGCTTACATAATGGACTAAGTTACTTCTTTGTTTTTTAAGCCTCATCGTTTCTTCTTGAACTAACATGTTGTACAATTCATGGACATTACATTTATCATTCATGGTATTATTGTCATTCGAAATGAGCTATACTCAAACGGTAATGAGTTCAAAATAAATTATACATGAAAGTTATCATTCACAATCATTCCTAAGGTGTCAAATTTTGTTGTAATGTTTACCGTTTCAATAATGTGCTCATGCATAATACATGACCAATCCAACTTTATGGTGGTCATTGTACTCATTGATGTCCCAACAAAAGATGTATAAGCAGTTTGAGAACGCTCTTCCACAATCCCCCATAAATTCTTTGGTACTTTTAGTTTTGGAAAGAGTTATCGTAATACTGACTTGAGACAGACATTCTCATGAACATTAGGTTGAGTCTGTTTGATCTTTTTCAATCTTTATAATAAATTTTCTATTCATTAATACTAGAGTCAGTAATAGTAACATATTTTTCTTCCAATATATCAAGATCAATATTCATAACACCAAGGTGAAATATGACTTGCTCATTCTAGTAGAGAAATTAAGTTTATTATATTGGATAGACAATGCATAAGAATTCATTAGATTGAGATTAGGTATCCAATAATAAAATTTTACGTAAGTGTAGAGTCATAAAACACACGTTTTACACTTAATATTCAAAGCACAATTAGATTACATTGATGTTCTTTTTTGAGTGATACATCAACATACATCATACAAACATGATGATAATATAATTATAACATCAATATCATTTAAAATATGTACCAATCAGAATCATCACATATTACCTTTGGATATATAAGTAAAACCAATAGTTCAAATATCATTGTCTACAATTATATTCATTAATTATAAAAATAAATAATCATTTGAGTAATTTGTAAATGTCTTATAATAATGAATTTTAATATAACCATTAAAAATATAAACCCATAATATAGCATCCTTCATATTACGAGTAATTAACATAAATTATCATTAATTCAGAATTAAACAAATATAAAAATTTGGTCACTTTAGTGACTAACAAATCCATTATAAATATAATTTAAAACAAATAAAATACTTCACGTGTTATTAACCATACATAACACTTCTCCCTTTTTTTTATTTTATTACAGGTAAAACAACTCATATATCTGTTTTATCTCTTTCTCTCATGTAGAAAAAAAAAACTAATAGTTTCATTATAACAATAACTACATACACACAATAACTTTTTTAATCAACTTGTAGCAAAAACATTAATATTTTATGCCAGCAATGAAAACTACACAACTTTATCATCAATTAAATAATATGTGCAATGAAAAACTTTATAATCAAAATATATTATTAAGATAATTTCTTTTTCACATAAATATGTAAAAGCCTCATAAATTAAAACCCCTAAATTTCATAATTAGGGTATATAAAATTTGAAGAAAAATACGAGCAGAATCACATAATTTCAAAATCAAGTTCTGATACTACATATTAAAACATGACGTATAAATATAAAAGTTTTTAAATAATTGCATGATATACAAAATCAAACAAAATCTTAAAATTACGCGATTCTCACAAATCATTAAAGAAAGAGTGTATCTTTCTCCATGAGATATTACTTTTCAATGCCATGGAGATTTGATTAGATGAATAACTCTCACTTTTGCTTGCCTGTTTGATAGATGTGGTATTGGTTTTATTAATTATAAATTTAAAATTCAGAATATTAAATATAAATAATACTAATTAGCTTAAACTGCATAGTATTTCTTAAAGTTCTTGGAACCATGCAAAAAATTATAATAATAATAATCTACTAAAAGATGCACAAATTGTTCATCTTTTAAGAGAACTGTTTCTGGTCTTACTTTATTTGAAGCTTATCTATCTTCATTACTCATTCTAAAGGAGCAAGAAGCCACGTGGCAGAACCCCGTGTAACTGTTACCCTCTCTTGGGATAACGATGTGCAGGTCACAATTCTTGGAAGTGTGATATTAAAAATAGCATAAATAAATAAATAAAATAGTATAAACCAAAGAAAGAAAGAAAGAAAAGAAAATGTCTTTGTTTCATCTGCTTTTTCTTCCTTTTACACACATTTTGTTCACAGGGCATTTTCACTGGTGTGTGGTTCTTTTGAAAGGCCAAACCACTGGTCTCAGACACTGTTTGGTCAAAAGGAATATTCAAATGGGTGTGGATTGGGCAAGAAGTGTTTTGTAGTGGACCATTTCAAATGGAGCAAATAGCATGGTGGGAAAGTTCTTGATGAGGACAAAAATAGGTTATATTATTAAAGCAGCAGAAAGTTTTTGATTTCTAAATCATAATCCTCCCTAATTGGATTGACCATTATAGTGAGTTCAAAGGGTTTTTGTATGATAATTGAGGGAAAAAGTTCAACGTCACAAAAGATACGTATTTTTGAAGAAGCCTAACCCAACCCATAATAGTGCAAGTCTCAATCATACAGCGATGCAAAATAAATTGGCATTTAAATTTGGCATAAACTTCAATATCTGCTAGCCAACACTATGCACAAAGTTAGCCGCCACTGAATTTCCTGTCCAGTAAGACATGGAATGAGCACATAGCTATGGCATGGAAATTTCTCACGTTAATAATGGAGAGGGACAACAAAAAGATTTAACTACATACATGCCATATCTAACTTTGCTCAATTCTGACGCAACTCAAGGCGTGTTTCACTGTGATTTCCCATGTCACCTCCTTTTTCATTCTTTTTTTATGTTCTAATTCTATCATATCTTTCAAGGATTTGCGTCAAACTCAATCTTCCACACCAAATAGGACCAAAGGGTTTAAAGGATGATGGTGATATTTCAGATTATTTTAGTCAAAACTTGGACAAAAAGATTATGGCTGAGATTATCAGAGATTAGACCCACTGCAGCCAATGATGTGGAGGTATGATTCTCCCAGACCCGTGGCTTGTGAAGAAAGATTTGCAAAATTATTTTCTTTATGACGAAATTCAGGTCATTATACTTTATTTTGAAAACTTGTGATTCAAAAGCTACTTGCTCACACCAATAATTTGTTGCAACAAATTTTAAATCATATTTATCAAACTTTAAGTAAAGGAAGCATATTAAAAAAGGCACGATTAAATGGAAGAAATAGTAAGTAAGCAAACAAAAGTAGGAGACAAGGAAGATGAGAGGATTAAAACTGCTGCTGCAAAATGAATGAATATATACAAATGATGTGCTTGAAACTAATTGTTTCAAGGTTACACAACTAAGGTTTTCTTTGCTTTCATCACTCAGCCAAGTGATTGGATTCCACAGTGGAAAAACATAAGGGAGAAGGGGTAGAGAATTTACAAGCCACTTTCTCTAGCGTGTGATATGATGGTGTTCCTACTTCACTAAACTAAAGTCGTGTCACACTTCCTAGTTAGCCCTTTGCATCTTTCACCTCTTTCACTGTACAAGAAAAGATGGGCATGTGTGGTGGCTTTCTCAAGAATAAGACTTAACCAAGCCAAAGTTCACAAAAGATCTGGACTTGAAAAGACCACTAAACAGGGATCTGGAGGGAGAATCCTGAGGAACAGATTTCATCTCTGAAGGGCTACCCTTTACTTTAAGGATTGTGTTGCCTATTGTTTGCCTAATGGATTCTATGGTCTTCAAATCAACAGGGAAACCAGATGCCCCACGAACATAGAAAGTGTTAACAGCTTTGCCTCCTTTCGTGGACACTTCTGCCCTTGTAACTGTGAGGCTATTCTCTCTGAAGATACGCGTGACATCAGATAGAAGTCCGACTCTGTCGGTGGTGCAGAGTTCTAGCTTCAAACCCTGAAATCAGGAAGAAGAAAAAAAACAAATTAATAGTCATATGAAAGAATAGGAGACCAACAAGAAAGAGGGTGGGTGAAGAACCAAACCAAAGATACCTAACTGGCAATTGTATAAAGTATATAAGAAAAGACTATTTGCGGTCCAGATGATTTCTTGACAAAAGAATGAAAATTAAGGAGAAATTAAAGAGCAAAGGATACCAATCACTAATACAAAATGCATGAAAGGGTACTGTTTGTTTCCTCAAATTTTACTTAGGTTCTTGTGGAGCCAAGAATAATGTGACTAATATTCAAGTTAGCCTGCCTATTAACCAAATGAAAAAGAAATTTAGTTGAACAAGTCTATTTCACCCCTCAATAAGAAATTCAATTTGGCAGTGGAACATAACAACTGTAGTCAAAGTCCACCAACTGCATTTCAACTAATCTTGGACCACTACTAATCACATGATATAAAAAACACAAAGGGTCACAGTTCAGCTTAAAGTTTGGGAGAAGATTAAGAATAAATAACTGCACAGACAAAATAAGGCCTCACAGGCAAGCACAACAATGAAAAGCATGGCTGTATGAATTCCATACGGAAATATAAATCAAGAAAGCTTTTCAGTAACATTAAGCCACTCACGTCCGAAACTCTTCTCTCAATTGCAGCTGCAAGACATTGTATCACTCTTTGCCTTTCTGCATCTGATTTCATAGGGGACCCGTCAATATGCTTGATGAAATATTCCTGAACAAGCAACCACAAAATATTAAGCCAATGTCCTTAAAAGACCAACATCTAGCACCAAGCAACAAATGGAATCGCACGTCAGTGTCCATGTGTGTTTGTTCAGAACAAAGTGGTAAATCTGATATACCTGATATGCTTCTGGCCCCTCGGCATCGATTTTTGCATGAAAAACCACATACTCCATGTCTGTCAAAGTACAAACTGTGTCGAAGAGAAGCTTTGGCCTGTCCTTACACTGAATTGTTACCACTGAATAATTATTGTCAGACCAATTCACAACATTCACATTTGGCCTTTGCTTCTCATCAAAGCCGTCATCACTATCTCGTTCATAATCCCTATCAGCAAACATCATTTGGTGAAGCCTTCTCTCAGTGTGTGTGACTTCATCTGTGACAACAGTTTTAGCTCCCCTCTTCTTGTTGCCACCACCAAGCACATTGCATAGAAGTTCCTTGACTATAGAGAGCCTCTTAGGGTCAGTGATAGCAGATCCGGTCTCTTCATCTGTCACGTGCATTACAGCTGCTGCCCGGGTGTTGTGAGTCCACACCTCTGCATTCACTATATTGCACTTGAGGTTGGTCAAAACAGCACTGACTTCTGAAAGCAATCCTGGCCTATCACTTCCCATAAGCTCAATTACTGTGTGGTCCATTGTTTGCTCAACCCCAACAGATCTAATGGGAGAAGTAACACAAGATTCGGGACCAAGAGACTAAAAACACAAATGCCACCAAACACATGGTCAGTGGTTGTTACATAAAAGCAAAGGAGATAAAGAACACAAATGAGACACCCACCTTTCTAATGTAATCCAAAATGGCTTCATCAGTAACCTTGTTTCCATCTTGTCCAGTAACATTAAAAGCTGGTACAATAAAATAAATTACTCGATTTTTCAACCCTCATCCAAAACTAATGATAAACAATGTATTTTGTAGTAGAAATTAATGAATATCAGAGAAAATCATTACCATCCATGAACCATCCACCATCAGAAGATATGTAAGCCTTGGTTATGATGAGGTTTAGATCAGTAAGGATCTGTACAACTTCAAGAAGTATTCCATGCTTGTTAGCACTATCAACCTGCAAAATTAAATTCACTTTCAACATCCCTTTAAAGAGAGTGTTATCAAACTAGGCAAAGGTTCTTCAATCATAGAAGCATGAATTGCAGTCCAGAAAGGGAAGAAGAACTAGAAAAACATTTAAAAAGGAGAAATAGGCATAGGCATACCCTTATAACAGTGGCATTCTTGCAGGCTTCATTATCGATTACAACCCTGACAAGACAAGACAACAAGTGGACAAATATGTGAGGACAGAATCGTTTAAATTCTCTTTTCCCTTCCCTTCTTTTTCCGAAGTCGAAGACTTATTTTCTTTCATCAAATGGGAAGTGAAAATTGGTACCTGGGAGGGTTCATTCTCCGGAAGAGTTTCTCGTATTCATCATCCATGTAGTGAGAGAAGCTCATGTTGACCTCCGACATAAAAGCTATGAGAGAGAAAACAAACCAATCAGAGGACAAAACATGGCAATAACAGAACCCCCATAGCCAATGAGAATCAAAAGCAAGACCAAGTAAATAAATATATACAGAGAGAGAGAGAGAGAGAAGACAATGATGTAAAAAACCTCTTTGCAAAATACTAAAACACAGCACAGTGTGTGAGAGAGAGAAAGAATATAAGAGCTGGGGACAAGAGGCTGAGGTGGGTAAAAGAGAGTGGCCAGTGGTAAAGAGATGAATAAACACAAAAGAATAACCGAGTAATGAAGAAAACCAGAACCCACAAAAGTCGTTTGGTACGAATAAGCCTCGTGCTGTATGATTAGCTGTTAATATGCTAAAAGAAGGAATCACAAAACAGAACCCAATAGGCCAATGAAACCATGTGAACAATAATCCACTACAGACACCTCATAGCCAGAGAGAGAGAAAGCTAGTAGATTATGGAAACAAAGAAGAAGAAGAATAAGAAGCAAATACACACCCAAAATCAACAGAGTTGAACTAAATGATTATTTAGAGCGAAAGCCTTAAAATTTCACTAACAGAAGAGAAAACACACAACATATCTTGCCACCCAATTGCAGACACAATTCCTCTCCCCCAAAACAAACATAGAGATTCACAAAACCCAGAAAGCAAAAAAGGGAGGGAAACAAAAACAAAAAAGAACAAAACTTCAGAATGCCCAAAACCAAGAAACAAGATTCCAAGAACAAAGCACGAGAATCCCATAACAAATCAAAAGGAAAACCAAAAAAAACCACGAACACGACCTACCCATTGCAGTTTCTGAGGATTCGTGATCTGCCACACAACACCACACCACACCAAAATTTCGTAGATTCTCTCTCTTGCAAACAAAGTGGCTCTGCGAATGTGTTGTTGGTACGAAGCAACAAACAGTACATATATATAATAATAATACGCAAAAATATGAGCTTGTTTATATGAATATAATAATATGAACACCCTACAGGGATCTCACACACACACGCACCTTCAAGCTTCTCTCTATAACTTTGGAAAGAAAAAGTAATTTAAGTAATTATAAATTGTGATAACAGTAAAATAATAGTATTTTTTTTCCGACATAAAAAATTATTAACCAGAAAAATGAAAAAAAAAAACACCCCTCTTATAAAATCAGAACCTCCCCGACACGATGCTCCAAAACCTGCAATTCCGAAAAGTACCCAAAAAAATCGCAAACTCTCTTTCTTTCTTCTTTTTTTTTTTTTTTTTTTTTTCCTTCTCTCTTTCTTTCACCTTCTCTCTCTTTCTCTTACCCGTTTCTGTTACTATTGAAAAACAGTACTATGTGTCGACAAACTTTTTTATATTATTTCGCCAAAAATGGTAGAGGGGAAGTAAAGGAGCCCCGGTGCACGTTAGCAAGACCGGCTTTCTTTGAAGGAAAATGAGTGAGAGGAATGAGGTCCTGCTAGAGTGCACGGAAGGTTGAATGAACATGTGTGACGCTAAGAATGAATGAATAAATAAATAGTGGATTTAATTTGTGTAACTGTTTGGTTTGAGTTCTAATTTCTTAAAAAAAATCTACTTCATGAGGTTATTTAGAAGAGAATAATTTTTTTTGTATATGTAATTTTTTACAAAATTAATTGATTAGGAATTATTATAAATATTTTTTTGAATTGTTTTAATGTATATGTAAAAGTTTCACATCATTCAAAAAATTATTTTAATGATAATGGGTAAGCATCTTCTTTTTAATACATCAATAATTCTCTTAGGGATACCGTAAAGTTATTAAGTTACAAAACACGTAATATAATATCTCAATAAGTTCCAAATTACATGATATCTTAACAATTACACAACAAAGTGTTATATTATTTAGAAGAAAAATCCAAAAATAATTATAAATATTCTTATCACTTAACTCAAATGTAGATATTTATCCCTAAGAATGCAATATAGGAGAACTTGATGTGAGAACAAAGGGGATTTGGTTTACTCTAACTACAAGAATGAACCTCCTATTGGATGATCTAACATATGAAAATGCTTTAAAGCACAAAAAAAACTATTTGTTGTATTGCAATATCTTAATCTCTAAAACAAAATTGGTCAAATTGTATAAAGATAAAAAAAATCCAACACATTAGTTATCTTCTGTCATTTCACCCTTCTATTGTCAACAAAATAGACTGAGTTCAAAAGGGATGAATTCAAATTTTAAAGAAATTAGAAAGTTTTTACAAATGAATGAAGATTAAATTTGAATAAATGGACAATTTTAAAAAATTGGCAATAAGAAGTACTATTTTCAGTGTTATTTAATCTTGCATAACTATCAAATATGAATACAATTCATATATGAGTTATAAGAGATAAGGAAAATAAAATAAAATCAACAATTATATCGGTTCATCCCCACAAGAGAACAACATCCAATTACTTAATCCTGTAATTAAGGCAATCCATTGATTTAAATTTTTTTACAAGAACCCCATAAGAAAAATAAGAAATAAAACACAACAAGATCTTGAACCCAACAAGATGTCTTGCAATCTTGTGTGAAGCCTTATCATAACAAAACCATCTTGACAATCCTACCAAAGAACAACAACAAAAATCAAATTAGAACAAAATCACCTCAACAATGAAGTACAAAGATTATATCCCTATGAAGCAAAGCTAGGTGGTTTTCTAACAAGAATGAACACTTGAATCTTGAAATATAGGAAATATATGAAAGAGAGTTCCAAGAAATATCTATTTTTTTCAAAGAAGGGTTTCAATGAGTAAAAAAATGTATCTGAAAAAGCTTTTTCAAGTTCTCTTATAGATCTCAAAAGATAGAAACCAAATTTGTCGAACTAATATTTCCAACAAGTTAAAAATTTGTCTCAATCGAATGAAATAGTGTGAAATGAGTTCTATAATTGATTAAATTTGTAATTCGATTGATTAAAGTCATTGTAATTGACTTCTATAATGTTTTTAATCGATTGATTCGTATTTTAATCAGTTGAAGAAATGAGAATTTGATTTTTGAACATAAGTTTCAGAATTTTAACCAATTGAAAACTTAGTTTAGTTATTTAAAATGATTATGGTTGTGAATACTATAAATTTATGAACACTTTAACTTGTTAAAAAATTAAAAAATTAAAATTTATGTACTTTCATTAAAACAAGTAAAATCATGTGTAAGCTTTTAAAAACAATTTTTTAAGGTGCGGTTGGCTGCAAAAGGGAGATTGAATGGAGCCTGGACTCATATCGCGATATACAAGCAAAAAATAGGTAGTGTTTAACAAAGTATAGAATAGAAAAAATAGTCTAAGCTCACATTTTTATACTTCACAAAGTGAAACATTTACAAGGTTTAATACACAACCCAACTCACTAGATGCTCTACGAAGCAGATATAATATGTACAAAGCAAAACTCACACAAACTTGTGTATATCGTTTATGCATCATTGTTCGGTGTCTTTCTTCTTTGGCTTCTAGGTCTTTATATATATAGCTTTTAGAGTGAGATTGTTTTAGGCTTGCAATCTACATTTCATATATTCTTTAAAATCTCCTTTCGAAAACTCCTGATCTGAATCATTCTTTATGCGTCTTAAACATGTGAGACAATTTGACTCAAATGTGTACATTAAAGCTTTAAGTCCAGTTGGCTAAAATATTTGTTCAAATATGCGTTGTTGTTCTTTCTTTATATAGTAGACACTTTATAAGACAATTTTGGCTTTGATGCAATTTGTGTGTCTTAAACATATATTTGATATTTTGAAATGTTTCTTTATCTGTAAAAAATTTATTGTCGAGGCTTTGAATCATTTGTACTTGAATTTCCATAGCTTTGTGTTGTTCATCATATTTCTCGTATTAAACACTTGAAAAGAAAACTTCAATTTTGATAATATTTGAGCGTCTTAACCAAATAATATCGTACAGTTTGAACTTTGAACTCTTTTCAAATTCAGAGATAATTAAACATTGAAGCTTGTTCGTACACAAATCTCGTTTTGCACTTCATCTTTTTGTAATTAAACGTTCAAATAGGAAACTTCTGATTTGATATTGTTCACTCGAAGACTTTCCAATTTAAATATTGTTAACTCGAAGACTTTCTAATACTGACTAAATTTTAATCTTTATTGCATATAAGTAATTGAAACACTTTATAATCATTATAGAAAATATATTCCATTCAAAGATCATTAAGACACTCCATAATGAGGTTTTTGGGATGCTATATTTTATGTTCACAAAATTGAAAACTTCCCAAACTTATTCACTTAGTTATCTAATTTGAAAACTTTGATTTGAATTAAAATCATAAAAAAAAAGTTTGAAAACATTAAAGCAATGTTAGAAAACAATCTAAGATCATAGAAATCAAGTATAAACATTTCTTAATGCATTAAACTGTCTAATGCATAAAAAACAAAGTGATTGTGGGCCACATATAAGTTCTAATGACCGTCTAGCGTGAGCATTAACATTGTTTCGTTAAGCTTTTCTTGTGCTTTGAGACCGTTTGGTGCATTTATGCATAGTTGGATTATCTAATGCATCAATGCTTTATGTTTTGACCATTATTTTATTAACACAAAAACACTTAAAGGATTTATTAACATATTTACATCTTAATAGACTGTCTTATGTGTCTTTACTTTATTCTGCACATGAGTGTGCTTTATTACATCTTTTAATATTTCTTATAGTGTTTGTTATAATCAAAACTCATAGACTCTCTTATCATGAGACCGTCTAATAGGTATCAGATCGTCTAGCTAGTTCTGGGCCGTCTAGCGTCTTAACAAACCTTAATCCTAAGAATTACAACTCAACACAAGATTAACTACAATATCAACTTTTCCACACATCCATCATTATATCCAAGTGATTGGGAGCATCAAATAAAGTCATTCAAACTTGTTTGAATCTTCAATGTCAACATCTACTACTTTGGTTATACATGAGTGTTGTCTAATGCTTGAAGTGATTGAAAGCTTTAGATTTCTACTTCTTGAAGTGATTGAAAGCTTTAGATTTCTACTTCTTTATGAATATCCAAGTCATCCTCATGTAATAATCAATTATGGACAAAACATGTTATGCACTTCCTAGTGATGAAACTATTGAATGACAACTACAGTCATAATAGACATAGTCCAACGTGACTTTCGTTGTATGCATTTCCTTCGAAAATGAATATTTATGTTTCTTACCATCGACACGATGCTAAAAAAAACATTGAGCTTCCAGTTGATGGTTACCAAGTAACCCGATCTTGCACAATATTTCTATTTATTTCAGACTCATGTGACCTATTCGTAAAAGTCATAGAGAATTAATGGATGCATACTAAGAGATAAATAAAGTTAAGTCTATCAGAGTGGACCCCTACAAGATCTCTAAGTTAACTTTTCTATTTTAATGCATTGTCATAATTCTTCGAAAAGATATGCATCACTCCACCTTTAACATTACATGAAAAACCTCTAGCATCCAGTGCACCCACTAAAATCATATTTTTCTTCAAATTAAGAATGAAGAAAATTGGAAAATGTCCTTTTTACTCAATCATGAATTTGATTTTGTATGTATCCAATGCCAACAATCTTGCAAGGTGAATTGTTACCTATTAGAAAATTATTGTCAGAACATTCCACATATGTCGATAACCAATTCCAATTCTGAACATATGGAAAAGCAACCAAAGTCTGGAACCCACTGCTCAATACAACTCAATTGTTCTCCTATAGCTTACACTAATTCAGCCTTGTGCCTTGAATCATTTTGGATAGTAGTAGTTGAAGAATCTTTGTTTTGTCACTTAGGAAAATCTTTCTTGGATCAAGTTTTCCCTTCTTCTTAATTCATTTTTAGTTTGCCCCTTGGAAGCAATGTACACAATCAATCCAAAGGCTCTAACTTTGTCACCATTCTCGGAAGCCTTGTGTGAAAGCTCTTTAGCATAAAGGTAGGTCTTAACATCTTGTAGTGTGATAAATTCTTGTTGAAAACTAAATTATTTACAAAATTATGGAATTATGAGATAAAACTTACTAACAAAATGATCGCAAGATCTTCATCTTGCACCTACACATCCATATATGTTAGCTTCATCTTATCAACATAATCCTTCAGCAACATACCATCCTTCATATGAATACCAAACATTGTTTCTTCAATAAAAATGTACTACAAATGTTATTCATAATAAAAAGTTTCTCCAATTTCAACTACAACCTAGCCAAAATTGATAAGTGTCTAATTTCAGTAATATTTCATATTAAAATATAGGCACTTATGAGTATTAATTGCTAATTTATATATAAAATAATCCTTAATTTATGAATTTATACATTTTTACATATTTTATGATCTTTATTTGAATAAGAGCATTTTATTTCCAAATTTGGTGTTAATTTCAAGTTTTTAGGGAAGAATGAAGATGATTGGGCTAAAGAGAATAAGATAACTTAAAATAAGAAAGCTGAAAGGCGCGGAACGCATAAAAAGAGCAAAAAAGTGCAACTCAATAGAAACAAACTCTTGATCTAGAATCTTAAATCTGACTAAAATGTATGTATTTTTAGGTCCTGACCTAAACACCAATACTTAACATATTTGAGTGCTAGAAATAGACTTTAAATGTTAATTGCTATTAACGTCTGAGCGAGAATTCGGTATAAATCAATTTTACATGGGCATCAATTTCAATCAAATAACTTAATGTTAACATGCTAATTAAAATACATGAGAGTGAGAAAGATGAAATATAATCCCTATTTTTCCAATTGAAGCAACAACTCTTTGAATTTTTTCTTGTTAATTTTAGCCATTATAACAATCCTCAAACCAACTTTTATTATTCTGTTTTTATATTTAGCGAATTTTTTACTTGAATATTCAACTATTCCTTGTGGGATCAATATTCGTCTTTAAGGACAAATTATTACTTCTGACAACGCGGTGAACTTGTCGTAAAAGGTCATCAAAAATCAACTCCAAGAAATCATAAAGAATCCCATTATGATATTTCTCCTCGTGAGATGACTGATTTCTCTAAGTGTGATGATTAATACCTAAATTAATTTCTATTATTGAAAATAATTTGTAAATTGATATTTAGTTAAAGTACCAAAATTTTAGTTACCAATCAGCTAATTAGATATCAATTTAGAAACTATTCATCAATAATAGAAATTAATTTAAAAATCAATAATTTTGTTAGTCTCTAACAAAATTTTTAATCTAGTCAATATAATAATTAATTATTTATTATTTTTAAAAATAATTTTGAATTAATATATAACAATTAATTATTTATTATTTTTTAAATTATTTTTTATTTAATATTTTTTATAGTCGACTTCAATTTTATTAGTAATGAAGTTGTATTTTATAAAATATATTCATCTTTTCAAATATATTTTATGAATAAATACTTAAATTAGTCCTTGAAATACGACTGTATTGACATGTAGATCCTTAATCAAAATTTTCATGTAAATAAATATTTTAAGATTAAATTTTTTTCTATATAAGTCTTTATAGGTATTATATATATATATATATATATATATATATATATATAAATATGTGTTTGTGATTTTCTTTATATTTGATATAAAGAAAATTATGCTAGTAAATGGAATTTTCAAAAACTCGTCTATATGACAACCTTGATAACCATAACCCTCATCTATCAATGAACAATTTAAATATTCTACAATTTTTCTTTTTAATTTTTTTTAACTTATTTAAAAATAAATTATATTATTTTTTTCAAAAAATCCCAATTTAATAAATTGTACAGTTAAAGTTCAAGGAAAGAATCATTAATAAAGAATAATGATGTCAATATTTCATTATCTAATAATTTAATAAATGATATTTTCCAAGTTCTTAATATAAAACATTTATAGCACAATGAGACATATCATTAAAAACAAATAATTTATTTTATTTTTAAATGTTACGTATATATGTATATTAAATTAGCCTTCATTATTAGTGGATTTTGAAATCTTAGTTTTACTATTTATTATTATAAAATGAAAATACTTATATATTATTAATATGGATAAGTAAAAATAATTAAATTAGTATAAAAAGTTTTAAATCATCTTATAAAAAGATAAATGATTTCTAAGAAGTGGAAGACTGTGGTTTCATACACAATGCTAAGACTAGGTTTTTCGATTGATTTTTTTTGGGGACAAACTCATCAATTAGGCAAATTTTGCATGCCCCTTCATACCTTCTCCATCCACCTTCATATCTATTTTTTAAAATTTTTTCTTCATTTGTAAGTAGTGGTGCGTTTTTCTTCATTTGTAAGTAGTGGTGTTTGCTTGTGGTGGCTGGTGGGGAACGTTGGTGGTTGAGATAAGTTTTGTGATGTTTTTACTGATGGTTTCTATTTTTTATTTTTTATTTTCATTTTTTTTTGGAAGCCTCAAAACCTAGAAAAAAAACAGCGACGTCCAAAAATGTAGTACAAAACAAAAAAAAAACTATCTGGACACTAGAGAATGTCAAATACAACAAATTTTATCACCAATCCTCTTACACATGCTCAAATGATATGACTGTTCTCTCAAATGTTGTAGTTGGAGAAGAATGAAAGTGTTTCGGTTGGAAGGGAGGTATGGGAGTGCGGTGTGTGTAATTGCAGTTATTTAAAAAGTACATATTATGCTTCATTTAGGGTATTTAAAAAAATTTGAAATCGACTTTTCACAATTTATATGGAGGTGAAGGGAGAATTTGCCCATAAATTATAGTAGGGGTGTTTTGGATTGGATTTTTCAAAATTTAGTCTAGATCCAATCCAAATCCAATAAAATAGATTGGATAATCCATATGCATTTTAACTGGATCAAATTGATTTGAATTTTTTCAATTCAATTTAAATTGGATTAAATCTAGGTTAAATCTACTTCGTCAATTAGATTAAATTTGATGTTCGATTAACCTAATCAATTTGATGTGTGTATCTATCAGACACGAATCCAACTTGACTTGGCCTGACCTAACTTAGTTCGTCTTGATCTCACTTGAGCCCTATTTGACCCTAGACATAGTTGGGATCAGCTCGATATTGGCCCGACCTAACCTAATCTTTGTTGAATTCGACCCGATCGGGTCTAACACAACTCAATTGAATGTGGGACCAGACAGACTCAGCTCGACCTGGGAATTGGTCAACTCAGCTTGACCTGACACGGATTGACTCAACTTGACACGACATGGCCCCAACCCGATTTATGCCCGATGTTTGGACCAAAAATAGGCTCAACTCGATTCGACTTGACCTGACCTAACTCGGTTTGACCTACACTTAGCCCAACTAGACTCGGCCTTACCTAACTCGATTGAACATGGTCCAACCCAATGTAGGCTTGATATCGTAGGCTAATAGGATCCCAACTCAAATTAGCCATACTTGACCATGTTTCTCAAGACTTGGAACCGGGTTGACTCTACTCAACAAGGGTTTGGGTTGGACTTAAGCCCGGGCTGACTTTGACTAAACTCAAATTGACTTAGATCTAGGCTGACTTGACTTAACTTGATTTAGGGCTGAGTTGGATTTTAGCTCGATCTAACTCTAACACAACTCAATTTGAGATAGGACGTAATTAGTTCAACTTCGTTGAGAAATGATGTTAATGATGATGTAAATGAATTTTTAGAGTTGATGGCAAAAAAGAAGAAAAAAAAAATCTAGAACTTCATTTATCAAAACAAAGTGTAATCATTGCTTAGACGAAAATAATTTGTCAATTACACCATATTTTGATATCTTGTTATTGTAGAAAACAAAATGGGTTTATGTATTCAATCATTCAAGCAATTGAGAGTAAGATATTCTCATTTAAAAAAATAAACAAGAAATAAAAATATTAGAAAAGAAGTAAAAATATTTAAATATGTACCCTACAATTATTTAATTCAATGAAATTAAGATTTGTGTTTCCTGAAAGTTAATACATAATTTGAACAAAATTTGAACAAAACTGTATAGAGGAAGAAAATTTGTAATCAAAGATGAGTATGAGCCGACCTTGTGGATATTGAACAAGTCAAATAACTGAGAGAGAATGAAAAATTGTGTAGTGAGAGAAAAAAAGAAAAGAGTATCCCAAGTGAAACTAGAGTAAGGAAAAAAAAGGAAAAATAAATTTTGTTAGGTTACTTAATAAAATGAGTGTTTTAATAATTTAAAACCGAGATGAATATCACTACATACACAATAATATGAACAAGTATGAGAATGAGAAAATAAAAAAATTAAAAAAAAAAATAAAAAAAATAAAAAAATAAAAAAAAAATAAAAAAATAAAATATATATATATATATATATATATATATATATATATATATATATATATATATATATATATATATATATATATATAAAAAAAATAA